>Ga0208686_1000051_pt1 | contig 74145 bp, 54 predicted proteins | sample June2015DPH_6_50_FD_184694 | JGI IMG/M metagenome (GOLD analysis project Ga0208686, IMG submission 184694) | Peatland microbial communities from SPRUCE experiment site at the Marcell Experimental Forest, Minnesota, USA - June2015DPH_6_40... | ecosystem: Environmental > Terrestrial > Soil >... | reverse complement strand
TTACCCACAGTACCAATCGACCTTTCCCCATGCTTTTCTCTGCCGACCTAACTGAAATTCTAGAAGCGCTCGCCGCCAGTGTCCATCGGATTAAAGCAATTTCTTTGGTCCGCGGCGGTATAGCCATTTCTGGAGCACACGTTTCACAATCCACATTTCGTCGGGATTTGGTTGAGATACTTCAACATCTGATTTGCCGTAGCCAGATCGGGATTAAACTCGAGCACGCGAAGCGTTGAAGTGCGAGCCTCGGCGACTTTTCCTTCATTGCAGTAAGCGCGCGCCAGGTTTAGACCGATACTACTCCGCGCCGGTGCGTGCTCGAACGCCTTCTGCCAAAGAGCGATCGCATTTCCTGGGTTCCCGGCTCTCGCTTCGATCACGGCGAGATTGGTAGCCGCATCCACCAGGTCCGGGTCGATCGCCAACGCTTTTTGATAGAGCGCGCGGGCATTTTCGGTTGCGCTGTGCTTCTGTTCGATGTAACCCAGGGCCGAAAGCAGCGCAGGGTCTTCGGGGGACTGCTTCAAGGCTTTCGAAAGCAGACTTCGCGCTTGAGGTTCAGCTACGGTCATCCCGCTCTCGACCAACGATTCCCAGGCCAGCGCAAGGTCGCGTAGGTCGGATTCCGGTTTGCTGGTAGCGGGGAACGGGACCAAGCGCGGCAAGGAAGATTCTCTCGCAGCGTCCTGCAGCAGCCGTGGCTCGAGCTGTGGCCGCCGCAGAATGCGGTGATCGGTCACCTCAGTGTGCGCCACGTCGCTGCTGGCGGAGGCCGGCATGTGGCATGTAAGGCAATCCGGCTGATCCGCATGGTGTTTGGCCGCGAACGGTGAGCCGTGGCAGGCCAGGCACTTGCCTCGGTAATAGGCAACGCGCTCTGCGGAAGTCGGCGATTGGTGCGGGTTATGACAGCTAGTGCAAGACATCGCATCACCCGATTTTTTCTTGCACCGGCTTTGCTCTAACGCTTCCACCTGACTGACGGCCCCCAGACTGGATGCTTGAGAATCGAGCAGCACGAAATATCGGACGTAGTCGGAAAGCTCGTCCCCTGGTCGGAACTCGTAAGCGTGCCGGCCCTTTCGCTCAATAGCGACCTTTCCCTCCAGGTGGCACTGCATACAAACCTCGTCGCGTCGAGCAGGGGAAAGTTTGGCTGGATTAATAATCTCTCCGCCATTGGCATGCGCGGCTCCCGGTCCGTGACAGCGTTCACACGACACCCCGTTGTGTAGGAAAGGCGGGTTGGGATAACGGTTGTCCGTATCCTTCGCAGGAGGCCGCATTCCGCTTACATGGCAGTGCAGACAGCTCGTGAAAGCAGGAAGATTCAGCGGGATCTCTCGCGCGCTCTGGTAGGCGGGGGCCATATCCCACAGTTGCTTGTTCGCATACCAGTTCACCGGAGACTCGAAGAGGAATCCATCGGTCTCAAACAGGTAGCTTCGGCCACGACGTCCCGAGCCGATGTAGTAAAGAAGTTCGCGTTTTCCTCGGACGTCAGGATCTCCCGGCCGATCGAAGCTGAGCCAGGCGTGTCCGCTCTCGCTGTAGATGCGGTAGTGGACGCCGGACTCCTTGTGCGTGAACTCCGCAGGCGTGAGAGCAGCGATGGCAGGGCCACTGGCGCGGGCCATAGCGGTGCGCTGGTAGGACTCGTAAATTCCGAAATGGCACGAAGCGCAAGCTTCGTTGCCGAGATAGCCGTTTCGGTCGACAGTTTTGGAAGGCGTCGGTAGAGCTTGAGTCGTAATTGGATTCTGTGCCATTGAACCCGACCCGAACACCCCTACCAGGAATAGAAATCCCGCCGCTAGCGCGCACTTATCCAACCGTCCCGAAGAGATCACCCGTCGCCTGCCTGCCAATTGCGATCCTTGATTGTACCGACAGAAAAGGGAGCCCCGAAGGACTCCCCTCTGAGGAAACGGCTCACTGCCTGGCTAGAAGATGAGCTTCAGAGCAAATTCGAGCTGGCGCATGCCGGTTGCCGATCCCGGCGATGCGTCGTGCTCAATGTCTGTAATCGTCCCGTTCCCGGAACAATCGATACAGGTTCCACCATTCTGGTTATTGTTGAACCCAAGCACCGGATGATTGAACACATTGAAGGCATCCATGCGGAACTGAAGTCTTAGGCGTTCCACCAGAGAGAAGTTCTTCAAAATGGAGGCATCGGCATAAAATGCCCGTGGTCCGCGGTAACTGAAGACCCCGATGTTACCTAAATTCCCGTTCCCCGGATCTGTAAATGGTCCGGTGAGCGATGTTAGGGGCGTGAAGAATTGCACGAAGGGAGACCCGCTCGCTGGGTGCTGAAGTGACCCCGCCCCTATGGGAAATGACCCTGACCCTTTATCCGGGCGGCAAACTCCCACGTCCTCCTCCCCGCCACACTCGTTTGTGCTGGGCGTCCAGGGCAGCCCGCTGCCCCATGTCGTAGTGCCAGTGATCTGCCAGCCTCCGATTATCAAATCCTCCGCTCGGTGCGAATTGCCGGCAAACATTTTTCCTTTGCCGAATGGCAACTCGTAGACGACGTTGTTTACCCAGACATGGTTTCGGACCTGATCGTCCGGCCCGTAGGCGACGGCTGGGTCATCGGGATAGTAGGAGCTGTCGTACTTGTATGCGTGGGCGAAGGTATAGTGCGAGAGCACCTGCAGGCCGCGCGAGAAGCGCTTTTCCACCTTAACCTGCAGCGCGTCATATTTGCTGCTAGCATCATTGCCCAAGTAGTTGCCCTCGTCAGTAGAGCAGCATTGCAATACACCGGGAACGAGGCGAGGCGCGCCGGGAAAGTTTGCAAGAGTGTTTGTCGGGTCTGGGTAGTCAGGGTAAGTAAAGTTGTTGTAGTAGGGGCGACGATACACCTGAGGTGTCTTAAGCGCAGCCGAACATGTGGGGTCACCGCAATATCCGACCATGGAAGGATTATTAACGTTGTAGGTGGGCCCGTCGCCAGCGAACACATGAGTGCCCTTATTGCCGATGTAAGCTACCTCGATCGTGGTCGTGTTAGTAATCTGGTGCTGAACTGTAGCGTTCCAGGCATCGAGGGTTGGCAGGCGTTGGGTCGTTGGACGGATATGCGGCTGCACGCAAAGCTGGGTGTTTTGTCCGGTGACCGGGTCGAAAACTGGGTTTTGATAGCAGTTCGGGCCAGACACCGGAAGTAATCCATTCGAAGGAATTGCTGGGAAAGTGAAGATTGGAGGTCCCTGTGCCAAGGTAAACGCAGGCACTTCCTGACTTGCACCCTGGGCTAACTGGGCGGCAAGGACGGGTAGAGTCTGGGTGACCGTATGCCCGAAGTTCGATCCGAAAACTCCCATATCGAAGCTACGCCCATAACCCAGTCGGAGGACGGTTTTCGAGTTCACCTGGTATGCAGCTCCCAGGCGTGGAGCAAAGGCATGCCAGGTGTTGTTGATATTGCCGTTCAGTCCGATCCCACCTTCGCCCGCTACGCGGTCCAGACCCTGAACTAGGTTGGCGAATCCGCCCTTGTCCTTCCCATTCACGTATTCGGGGAAATAGACCTCCCAGCGGAGCCCGTAATTCAGAGTCAGCTTGGGAGTCATGCGCCAGGTATCTTGGCCGTAGTAAAACATACGATGTTGACGCTCAGCCGCGTCGAGGCTTGAGCTGACATACCGACTGACTTGGGTAACGTCGCCGAGTAGGAAGGTGGCCCAGTCAAGGCCTCCGACACCTGCGTTCGACGTCGTGCGGTAGTCGAAGGTGTAATCGCCGGTTCTACCAGCATCGCTGGGCACGCGCAGATTCATGGCGTAGCGGAAATCGCCGCCGAACTTGAATTGGTGGTTGCCGCGGATCTTGGTCCAGTTGGTCACCCATTGGAATTGCTGCTCGCTCTCGGTCAGCGGACAATTGCAGCGGCCAACGCCCAAGCCATCGCCCCAACTTACAGTTGGGGCGCCAAAATTCCCACTGTTGGCGGACGAACTCGACGGCGTTTGGTTCAGAAGAAACCCGCCCCACCCCGAGGTGCTCGCCGCCGTGCTTCCGGGAATATTTGCGTTAGGGATGCCGACGGAAGTCATTGGAGTCGCCCCAACATCGGGTTTCGACGCAACCGGGTTGTATTTGAAATATCCGAAGCGGAAATCCGCCAGCAAGGTTGAGCTGAACGTCTTGGTGACTCCGGAGGCCAAGCTGTAGTTGTGTGTGATCGAACTCCCCGACAAACCGCCCGGACCAAACCCCACGCCCTCGAGCGCGCCGTAGGAGCCGCTGCCCGCCACGTTGAAGTAGTCCAGGCTGAACCGGCCAAAAACTTGGACGGTAGGTGCTGCGGCGAAATCAATGCGCGTGTCGAAACTATTCTGCTTGAAGGACCCAGACCCCGACGCAACAAAATTGTTGGAGACCTGTGAGTTGGTAGGGGCAGGAAAGAGTGCGAGGATGTTCGCGGCCTGCGGAGAAATGTCTGTAATGGGTATTTGATTGTTGGCGTATGCAACGCGATTTGAGCCACCGTCCCCTGGCACCGGCTTGAAGACCTGTCCGCCCAAGATGCTTCCGCTGCCGCCTTGCTCGACACCGAGATACTGGCTTAAATCGCAGACACCGGTGGAAGTCGCCGGATTGCAGGTCTTTTCGACTTCGGCGGTTGGGACGGTGAGAAGGTTCGTTGTTCCATTCGTTTCTCGCGTGGCCTGATAGTCGCCAAAGAAGAATAGCTTGTTCTTGATGATCGGGCCGCCAATGGTGCCGCCGAACTGCTGCCATCGATCAGACGGGATGAACTTCCCGGTAATTGGGTTCGGAGCGTACTGCGTGAAGGGATCGCGGGCCGCAGTGGCATCAGTGCGCCGAAACCAGAAACCCTCGCCGTGAAAGTCATTGCTGCCCGATTTCGTCTGGACAGTAACTACGCCACCCAGAGCTTTGCCGAATTCAGCGTCGTAATTCTGGAGGTCGATTTTCGTTTCCTGAATTGCATCCAGGTTCGGGTTCACCACAATGATTCCTAAGATCGGGTCCTGATTGTCCGTGCCATCAAGTTCGAATGCGGTGCCGCTGAAATGCTGACCATTGACAAAGATTTGCTGGCTACCCTGGGGATTCTCAGTCGCGGCATGGCTCCAGCCCACCATCTTCTGCGTCCCTGGCGACAGGAGCTCGAACGACGTAAAGTTGCGGTTCATGATCGGCAAATCTTCCACGTACTTCTCATTGAACTCGATCGATACGTCGGCACGGTCGGTCTTGAGCTGCTCCGCTTCAGCCGTGACCTCCACGTGCTCAGTGGCCGAGCCCACTTGAAATTGGCCGTCGATACGCGTTGCGGTGTCGGCCGATACGGCGATGTCCTTGAACTCAATCACCTTGAAGCCTGGGCCCTCTATGCGAACGGTATAGGAATCAGGGATGAGATGGGTCACGTTATAATTGCCGCTCTCATTGGTCGTGGCCTGATCAGTCGTGCCTTTCCCCTGATCAACCACCGTGACCTTTGCATTAGCAACGTTTGCGCCCGAGGGATCTGTCACCGTACCAGCGATGCTGCCGAAAACCGCTTGGCCGGATGCCTTCGGTGCCCACATGGCACAAAAAAGCGCGAATGCTGCTACAGCCGCAAGAGCTGAGCTCTTCATACTTCCTCCTCGGATTTTCCCAGTGTTGCCCCAGAGAACGCGGAAACTTACTTGTACGTTTAGCGTGCAAGTCCTAGTACAAAAGCACTACCGAATTAAGTTACACTAGGTTTCATGCCGTTACAGGGTGTAAGCTACTGACACTCTGCTAGATACCTAAGCCCGTTACCCACTTTGTCACATGGCTTTAACCCACAGCTACGACGCTGGACGAGAGCAATGCTTCCAACAAGTAGATAAACTTACTAATAGTCATAGCCTGCGCGGCTCTGAATCTCTCTGCAAGTTGCTCCGGTATCTCGCGGAACGCTCTCTCGATCATCCCGGCGTGGCGCTCAAGGAGTACCAGATCGCCGTTGAAGTGCTGGGTCGGTCTGGCGGCTTCGATCCCCAAAGCGACTCGGCAGTGCGGGTGCAGGCAGGACGCCTGCGCGTGAAACTGGAGGAGTATTACGCGCACGAGGGGCCGGACGATTCCGTTGTGGTCGAATTGCCCAAGGGATCCTATGCCCTCACGTTTCACGTGCGCACCCCATCCTCCAGCTTGAGGGAGCCCCCTTGGAGGATTGGGAAAGGTGATCGGAGGAACGCCACGCGTCCTTGGATCCCGCGTCCATCGAACCGGGGATGGGTGATCGCGGTTGTAGTGCTCTCGGTCTTGCTGGCGTGCGCCTTGCTACTGGCGGGTCGTGGGCAGGTTCGAACTCGTGCGAAAGAACCCGTTCCGGCCGTATACCAAGTGTTCTGGAACCGCTTCGTCAACGGCTCACAGCAACCGTGGGTGATCTTTAGCAATGGAAGCTTTGTGGGTAGGCCGGAGACCGGCATGCGGTATTTCAACCCGTCGGCTGATTCGGGATCACTCATCCTGGATCATTACACTGGTGTTGGCGAAGTGCTGGCGGTCCATCAACTAGATCGTGTTTTCGTTCTCCTCAATCAGCAGCTCAGGGTGAAACGTGGCAGTCTGGTCTCTTTAGACGACGCCAAGAACAACGATCTCATTTTCGTCGGTTCCCCGGCCGAGAATCTTACCCTCTTGGATATCCCTGGGACTCAGGAGTTCGTTTTTCAGCGTGTCGACTCCGGTCCCCGCAAGGGTGACTTAGGAGTTCTCAACACGCACCCACAGCCCGGCGAACCACAGATTTTTCTGGGAAGCCCCGCCAACCGGCCGACAACCGAGGACTACGCGGTGATTGCAATAGTTCCGGGCATAGATCCTGCGCGGTCTGTCCTGATTCTTGCCGGAACCACCACCTTCGGCACGCAGGCGGCGGCGGAATACGTATGCCGGCAGGATTCGCTGGCAGAGTTATTGCGGCGCTTGGGAGTCTCCAAGGCGGCGGACCTGAAGCCGTTTGAGGCGCTGTTGCGAGTAAAGGTGACGCACGGAGTTCCCGTGATGACTGATCTGGTGGCCGTACGCGAGCGGCGCGACTAAGATATTCTGCCGCAGAGCGGTTGCCACCCAGCAATCGGCGATGCTCAATTAGGGAGCAGACGATACGGGTGGAGTGAGATGAGGATCCAGCTCGGCGGCTTTCCGATATTCCCCTTCTGCCTCTTCCTTTAAGCCTTTTTGACTAAGGGCCAAGCCGAGCTCGTAATGCGCAACTGCGTAGGAGGGCATGACGCGAATCGCGGTGCGGAACTGGGAAATCGCGCCATCGAGGTCGCCGGCGTTCAGCAGTCGCCGTCCGGAGTTGGTGGCGAAGGTGGCGGCCTGCAGATCGGTTTTTGCCTGGGTCATTTCGGCGCCGGCTTTGCTTTCGACCGCGGCCCCGGCCGTATCGCCCAGTTGTCGCAGAACACCAGCCAGAGTGATGTGAGCGCCCGCAAAATCCGGATCGAGCCGAATCGCCTGGCGCAGCGCCTCGGCCGCCTCAGGCAGCTTATTCATCTGTTTCAGGACGGTGCCGAGCGTGTAGTAGGCCTCGGCGTAGGTCGGCTGAATCTGAATCGCCTCCCGTAATTGTTCCGCCGCACCGGGAAAATCTCCCGATTGCCACAGGGTGACTCCCAGGCTGTAGTGCGCGTCCGCCAACTGGGGGTCGAACCGGATTGCTTCTTTCCATTCGGCGATGGCGCCGGGCAAGTCATCTTTGAGCTTGAGCGCCAAGGCCAGGTCGTGATGCAGGCTGGCTCTTGCCGGTTCGAGCTTGAGGGCGACGCGGAACTGCGCCGCAGCGGCGTCGAAATCCGTCTTCTGCAAATAGGCCGTTCCCAGATTGCCTTGGAATCCGGCGTCGTCGGGCCGAAGCTTAATGGCTTCTTGAAATTCCTTGATGGCAGCATCGGCTTCCCCGCGTTGCACCAGGGACAAAGCTAAATTGTTGTGAGCCTCTGGGTCCGATGGTGTGAGTTCCACGACCTTGGTGAACGCAGCTATGGCGCGGGCGGGATCGCCGCGCCGCTGGAGCAGAAGACCGAAGCTGGTTTGCAAGGGTGCGAAATCCGGCTTCAGCTTGACCGCTTGTTCGAAGGACCGCAGAGCTTCCTCAGGATTAGCCTCTGCCTCGAGTATCCTGCCCCGGTAATACCAAGCCCACGCGTCTTTAGGATCGAGCTTGACTGCATGGTCCAGTTCTATTTGCGCTTTTTGTTGCTCGCCTTCGCTGGAAAGCGTGACGCCGAGATGAAAATAAGCCGGCTGGTAATCAGGATTTATCTTTACCGCGCCTCGAAATTCCTTTTCTGCCTCTTCGAATCGCGACTGCTGAGCCAACAGGGAGCCGAGTTCGTCGTGCAACTCAGCCTGCTGCGGCGCCAGGCGCGTTGCCTCCTTGAACTCTGCGATCGCATCGTCCGTCTTTTGTTGCAAACTGAGTGCGCGCCCGAGTGCTTGACGCGCCTGCCATTGTTGCGGTGCTAGATCAACCGCCGAGCGGTACTGGCTAATTGCCTCGTCCAGCAGTCCCTTGGCTTGCAGAGCCTGGGCGAGGTAGGCGTGAGCAATAGCCAGTTTCGGACGCAGCCGCACGAGCGTCCGGAAATGGATGATCGCAGCATCGAGTTCCCCTTGCTCGAGCAAAACCTGACCGAGCATGTTCTGAGCGTCAGCACTCTGCGGATTGAGTCGTACTGCCTTTTCAAAGGCGGTCCGTGCCGCTGACAAGTCTCCCTTCTGCATCGCGATACGGCCGGTCTGAAACGTCGTGGAACTGCCGCTGTTCGCAGGGGTCTGCGCTGGTGCCGCTGTCGCCATCGGGCAGATAAGGGCGATGGCGATAAAACCGAAAGAAAATCGAGAAAGATGCATCGTAGTTGGGAAGCACGTGAAACCAAGGACCCGGAAACCGCGCCTATGGTTTTGACTTTGAATTCTTCGGGAACTGCATCGTCCGGCTAATTCCTTCGCCTTCCTTCACGAAGATTAACTGGTTCGCCTTCACATCCTTCAACGTATCCACGAGGCCGCTGGGCCAGCGGATTTCGAGAAGGTCGGCTTTCTCGGCCCTGCCCAAGCCAAAATGAATGCGGAAGTCGTTTTGCGACAGATAGCTCCCACCGCTGCGCACTTCGTCAATCTGTTGATGAGCTTTCGCTTCGCCTGCAGGACGCGTGATGCAAATCAGCCGCGCTCCAATGCCGCTACGATTCGACTTAGTCCCGATGGTGCGAATCTTGATCCAGTTATTATCCAGCTTGGAATCGCAACGCAAGAGCTGCGGATAGTCGTTGACCGTATTAACGACCGCGTCGATGTCGCCATCGTTATCGAAGTCACCGAAAGCGCAACCTCGACACGGCGCGGGGTCGGAAATACCCGGTCCAGCCTGCAACGAAACATCGGCGAAATGTCCATTATGCAAGTTGCGGTAGAGCAACTTGCGCTGCGGATAACCTGCCTCGGTTTTTAGTTGCTCGACTTCGGGATAGACGTGGCCGTTGCAGATCAGAATATCGGGCCAGCCGTCGTTGTCAAAGTCGAAGAAGCCGCAACCCCAGCCCAGAAATTGCGTGTGCGCCCCTAAGCCGGCAGTGAACGTGGCGTCTTCGAAGTTGCCACCACCCTGGTTGTGGTAAAGAGAAGGCGTGTCGCCGGCGAAGTTGGTCTTGAGCAGATCGAGGTTGCCATCGAGATCGTAGTCGGCCGCGGAAACGCCCATGCCGGCTTGCGGCTTACCGTCTGGGCTCAAGGCACAGCCTGCTTCGATGGCGATGTCTTCGAAGGTCCCGTTCTTTTTATTGTGATAGAGCGCGCTCGCGGTCGAATCGTTGGCCACGTAGACATCAGGCCAGCCGTCATTATCAAAATCGGCGGTGAGCACGCCCAAGCCGTAGGTGCCGCTGGCGCGAAAAATTCCCGCAGCTTCGGAAACGTCGGTAAAGGTGCCGTCGCCGTTGTTGTGGTAAAGGATGTTTTTTCCACCCTGCAAACCAGGCGGTCCGCATGCGACCAGCACTCCTTTGTAAAGACACGGCCCTGACTCTGGCACGGGCGCAGTGGCCAGGTCCATGTCAATGTAGTTGGCAACGAAGAGGTCGAGGCGTCCGTCGCGATCATAATCGACAAACGAGCAGCCGGTGTTCCAGCGCGTGCCTTTGCCCGCTACGCCCGCCTTCTGGCTCACGTCGATAAAGGTCCCATCTCCGTTGTTGTGATACAGAACATTCTTCCCGTAGTACGTTACGAAAAGATCGTCCCAGCCATCGTTGTCGTAGTCTCCGACGCAAACCCCTTGTCCCCAACCGGAGTGGGCGAGCCCAGCCTTGGCAGTTACGTCGGTAAAAGTGCCGTCCCGATTGTTGCGAAAAAGATGCGAGACGGGTTCGCTGCCGGCCGGAAATCCTTCCAGCCGCCAACCATTCACCAGGAAAATATCGAGCCAGCCGTCGTTGTCGTAGTCATAAAACGCGACGCCGCAACCGGTGGTCTCGAGCAGATATTTGTTCCTGTGCTCGCCGCCGAAAAGCGTCTTCACGTTGAGACCCGATTCGCGGGCGACATTCAGAAAACTGACGCCCAGCTCGCTGTCTCCGAGAGAATCTTTATTGGCACCGTTCTTCTCGTCGGATGTGGTTCCGGCTGGCAGCCAGCTGGGACGCACGAGCCCTAAGATGCTTTCAAGCGACAGGACCAGGCCCGATCGGCTGAGAGATTTCAGAAATACACGGCGTGAAGAAGACAAGGAGGTCGGTACCTTCGCAACTCGGATCGTGCTAGAATTCGCCCCTAATTCTTATATCCAGTGAACTCTTACTTTGCAAGCTCCGGAAGACCGCAGGGCCAGACTGGCAGCGCACAGCCCTCACGTCAAACTGCATTGCGAATTCCTTCAGACCGCCTTACTGATCGTCTTAAAGTCCGAGCTTTTCTTTTGATTGCGTGGACAGTCCTGCTGGTTCAGTTCGCGAGCGCGCAAGCGCCCGAAGTAGAGCTGTCGCGACCCGTTCGCACCTGGGAGTTTCTGCCCGTGGTCGGCATGGGCGCCGGCTTGTTCGGCAATGAATCGGGACGTCTCGAAGCATGGGTTTATCCGTTGAAATTGCTTCGAGATTTTCATCTGACTTTTCATGTATCGAACCGTGCTCTCTTCGCAGAAAACCTTGCCCGAACGCTGACCGTCACTCCATCGTCCGCGACATTGGTCTATAGCGGGGATTCATTTCGCGTCCGCGAGACGCTGTTTGTTCCCGTGCACGAGGCGGGGGCGGTGATTCTCTTCGATGTTGAAACCTCACAGCCTCTGGAAATCGAAGCGGGGTTTGTGGGTGATTTTGCACTGGAATGGCCAGCCGGGCTCGGCGGAACATACCAAGAGTGGGACGCGGGCCATCATGCGATCGTATTCGGCGAAGAAACGAAAAAGTTTGCGGCATTGGTGGGCTCTCCTACGGCCAACCAGCCCCACGTTGCATACGAGACCAACTATTCGTCCTCCAATGAAACCTCTTTTCGTTTGGGCGCCACGCAAAAGGGCCAGGGAACAAAGGTGCTGGTGATTGCGGCTTCCGTTGCGGGCCTCGACGAAGCGCAGCAAACCTATGATCATCTGGCAGCATCGTATCCTGATTTGCTTCGCGATTCGGCCGAGTATTACAAGAGCTACCTTGCGCGCACCGTGAGTCTCGATCTTCCCGATGCGGCCTTGCAGCAGGCCTACGATTGGTCGCGCATCAGTATGATCCAAGGCCTCGTGACTAACCCCTATCTGGGCACGGGGCTGGTTGCGGGGTACCGAACCTCGGGCCGGAGCCAGCGTCCAGGATTCGCTTGGTTCTTCGGCCGCGACTCGCTGTGGACCTCGTTCGCTCTCAACGCAGCAGGAGACTTCGCAACCACTCGCACGGTAATCGAGTTCATCAGCAAGTATCAGCGCGAGGATGGCAAGATTCCACATGAGATTGCGCAAGGCGCCAGTTTTGTTTCCTGGTTCAAAGAGTTTCCCTATCCCTATGCCTCGGCAGACGCGACGCCACTGTTCATCATTGCGACGAATGACTATGTGACGCAGAGCGGTGATGTCGCATTTGCCCGCGAAACCTGGGACCGCGTTTGGAAGGCTTATCAGTTTCTGCGATCCACCTACGATGAACAGGGATTTCCACGAAACGCCGCCGTGGGACACGGCTGGGTGGAAGGCGGTCCCCTGCTTCCAGTAATGACAGAGTACTACCAGAGCGCGCTTGGCACTGAGGCTCTGAGAGCGCTTTCTCATCTGGCAGGCTTAGTCGGAAAAGATGACATAAAGAAAGACCTGGCAGAGGAATTTCACAGCAGGCAGTTGGCGCTCGATCAAGCTTTTTGGTCCCCGAAAAAGTACATTTACGCATTTGCGTTGGATAAGAACAACCAGCGAGTGGATGAACCGAGTGTACTAACTACGGTACCCATGTGGTTCGATTTGCCCGATGCGGCTCATGTGGAAGAAATGATCACACGGCTGGCCGACTCCGACCACGAGACGGACTGGGGAATGCGTATCATCTCCTCTCACTCGGCGCTGTACGATGCTTCCGGATATCACTACGGATCGGTGTGGCCACTGTTCACCGGGTGGGCATCGGTGGGCGAATACCGGTATCATCGCGCACTGCCTGCATATTCGAATCTTCGCGCGAATGCTCTGCTGACGATGGATGGATCGCTCGGGCACGTCACTGAAGTTTTGTCGGGCGACTACTACCAGTCGCTTTCCACGAGCTCGCCCCATCAGATCTGGTCGGCGTCCATGGTCGTGAGTCCGATATTGCGAGGGCTATTCGGACTCCGAACGGACACAGTGAATCACAGGATTACGCTAGCCCCTCATGTGCCCGCGGACTGGACATCGTTTGCTATGCACAATGTTCATCTGGGCCCGGTGCGCGTTGATTTTCAGTATCGCAAGACTGCCGACAGCATTGCTCTTGATGTTACACGAACGGGCGTGGGGGATTGCTGGATCGAGTTCTCGCCCGCCTTCAGCCTGCGCGCGCGAATTGTCTCCGTGGAAATGAATGGCAAGCCGCTGCCATTCGAAGTACAGCCGAACGATGAGGATCAGCATGTATCAGTGCGGTTTCCCGTCTTTGGCGGTCCGAGTAACATGGTCATACGCATGAAAGATGACTTTGGACTAGCATTGGCAAATGAACTTCCTCCGCTAGGAAGCACGAGTCGTGGCTTGCGCGTGATTTCGGAAAAGTGGAACTCAGCCCGCAATGTGTTGACTGTTGAAGTCTCGGGCTTGCCGGGCAGGGCGTACGAGCTTCGAGTTTGGAATCCGGCGCAGATCAGCTCGGTGGAAAACGCAGAACTTACCAAGCAAGCCACAATTCATATCGGGATGCCGAACGCGCCAGGAGAAGATTACGTGCACCGTATTCTAGTCATCCGGTTTGGCAAGTCCTAGAGATTTTGGGGATAGGAAGAAAAGACTCACTCTCGTCGAGCGGTCAATTTCCCCGCTTACGAGCTTGCGGCATCACTACGTTGGATGGAGCTCTAATATGAAGAAAACCCTGAGATGGGTTGCAGTACTGTGGGTTCTTTCCTGTCTTTCATGGCTGGCTGCTTTCGCGCAGACGTCCTCTCATGCTGCGGATGGGGAAAGCCATCCATGGTGGCAGCACGCGGTCTTTTACGAGATTTATCCGCGCAGCTTCGCCGACAGCAATAATGACGGCGTTGGCGATCTGAAGGGGATCGCGTCGAAGCTGGATTACTTGAAAGACCTCGGCGTGGATGCAATCTGGATCTCGCCCTGCTTCCCTTCGCCGCAGGTGGATTTTGGCTACGACGTTTCCGATTACGAAAATATCGATCCCATGTACGGGACGCTGGCAGACTTTGATTTCTTGGCCAGTGAGGCCAAGAAGCGGGACATCCACATCATCCTCGACTTCGTCGTGAATCACACTTCGGATCAGCACAAGTGGTTTCTCGACTCAAAGTCGTCGCGAATATCGCCCTATCGTGATTGGTATATCTGGCGGGATGGCAAGGGACCGGGACAGCCTCCCAACAATTGGGTCTCGACGTTTGGGGGATCGGCGTGGAAATTTGATTCCACTACCGATCAGTACTACTACCACTTTTTCTATCCCGAGCAGCCGGATTTGAACTGGCGAAACCCAGCCGTGAAGGGCGCCATGTTCGATGTGACGCGCTGGTGGTACAAGCGTGGCGTGTCGGGTTTTCGGTTGGACGCCGTGGACACGCTGTTCGAAGACCCGAACCTGCAAGACAATCCAATCAACCATCCTGGCAAGAATGCTTTCGGAGATCCGTTTGAGCAGAACAAATACAACACCAAGCTGCCCGAGGTCCACGATATTTTGCGCGGATTGCGCCAAGTGGCGAATGAATATGATGCGGTATTGATCGGAGAGACCTGGACAGCGGATGTAGCCGAACTCAACCAGTACTACGGCAAGGGCAATAACGAACTGCAGTTGCCCATGGATTTTCTTTTCACCATGGTCAATAAGCTGTCGCCCGCGGAGTTCCGCAAGCAGATCGCCGCAGTGGACGCCGCTTCCGGCTGGCCGACGTTTGTGATCAGCAATCACGACATCGTTCGCTCCTATGATCGGTATGGCGACGGCAAACACAACGACCAGATCGCAAAGCTGATGGCCGCGCTCTACCTTACCTTGCGCGGGACTCCAATCATCTATTACGGCGAAGAGATCGGAATGAAAACTACTCCGCCGACACGCCAGGAAGATGTGAAGGATCCCATCGGTCGCAAGGGATGGCCAAAGGAAAAGGGACGGGACGGCGAGCGCACTCCCATGCAATGGGATAGCAGCGAGAATGCCGGCTTCTCGCAAGGTACTCCGTGGCTGCCAGTTCCTCCGACCTACAAGACGCATAACGTGGCTGATGAGTCCAAAGATCCAGATTCCGTACTTGAGTTTTATAGGAAAGTGCTCAACATGCGGCACACCAATGAGGCTCTGCTCGATGGAAGCTATAAGGCGATAAACGAAAGTGATGCGAACGTGCTTTCGTACTTGCGGGTCTATAGGGGCCAGGCGGTAGTCGTGTCGCTGAATATGTCGGGCATGCCCCAGACGGCGGATCTCGACCTGAAGGCCAACGGTTTCAAATCTGCCAGGAGCCTGCTGGCAACGGGGAAATCAGAGGTTCGGGGAGAAGAAGTTTCGCTCGAGCCCTACGGAGTGTTTATCGGTGAGCTGACCAAGTAACGGTATATACCAAAATAAAGTTAGGTCGTGCTGATCCCGATGTAGCGGGACAAATCGGGTAGCGCGCCGAGCATGACATATCCAGCGAACGCAGTAGGTTCGTGGGAACTATGCCTTGAAAATGCCGCCCTGAAGAGGCGGAACGGAACTTACGCTAGCGGAGAACGCTGCTTCTCCATTTCACGCTGAACCAAGGCAGGCCAGATTCTAGAGACAACACTCAACTCAACCTTTATTCTCTCATCTGATTATTGAACTGCTCTGCTGTCCCCACAAAAAACTCCTCGTACTTTCTTTTGCCTCGGGCCCCAGACTCCTCGCCGTTTATCCTGCCCCAAATGAGTTCATCCGGTCCCGAAGCTGGGATTACGCGCTCACTTTGAGCAGAATAGTAATAGTAGTGATCCTTGGCCCACCCGTACTGCTCAGCCGACGAGGTTTGCAGTACCCCATCGGCGGGGATCCTAAGAACGTACTCGCCGCCTTCCATCGGTAAAGGCGCAGCACCCTGCACCTCGAACTCGACTCGTACCCAACCTGTATATCCTTCAGGAATTAGAAACCGAGATGAGCGCAGACTGTTATTCCGCGCGCCGAGTCCCAACCAGAGTCCAACGGAAATCAACAGTGCGAGGCCAAGGGAGCCTACGATGATTCTCGTGGGCCGGCTCGCGGCGGTTGGAAAAATCCAACTTGGCGCGGCGCCTTCTGTTTGCCGGAAGCTGACAATTGCAGAGTACACGGTGGCGAGGGTAAGAAGAGCGATAGCTAGGTAGGGCAGTATCATCTGCTCTGAGAGTATGGGCTCGCATGCGAAACGAGGCTGGCAGAAAGAACACTATGGTTGTTGACTTTGGTCCGGACAAGTTTCGCGATTGCGGGACCGTAGAAAGACCAGATCAGAAGGGAAGCGACCAACGCGACCCTGGCCGCAACATAGGGCCTGAAAAGGCTGATGAACGCGGCAATCATGAGGCACAACGATCCCAGCAAAGATACGAACTCCAATGGATTAAAAGGAACTCCATACAACGTCATCGCTAGTAGAGTGTAGACATTGAATCCAGTGATCATAGCCGCGACGAAATAGAGGCAAAAGGGAAGCATGCTGAGAATGATACAGGGAACAGTTTCCTGCGCAGGTCACTAGCTGGTTCGCTCCGGCCCTCCTTTTCCCGACCGGCGCCTAGGGCTGCACCCCAATCTCAAAGTTCAGGGTTGAGAGAGACAGCCGATACTGGTACTGAGCGTTCACATAGCCGATGGCGGCATCGGTCTGCTGCAACTGTGCCTGACTGAGTTCGACGATTGAGCCCAAGCTAAGCTGATAACGGCCCTGGGCGAGAGTCAATCCCAAGTCGGCTTCCTTGGCGAGTTCCTCTTCCACGCCGACGCGCTGAAATGCCGTATTCGTCGATAGCCACGCCGTGCGAACATCGCGCACCACCTGGTCGCGCAGATCCCGGGTGTTCTCGGCCGCAGCTTTTGCCCGGTAATTTGCTTCCGAAGCTTCCGCAGTGAAAAGGAAGCCATTAAAGATTGGAACGTTCATATTGACGCCGATGGCACCGTACCAGCTGGAAATGAAGTAATTGGAAAAGCAGCCGCCAAAGCAGTCGGGACGCACCGGAGTCACTCCCGCTATACCAAGAGCGCTGATGGTAGGCAAGAGCTGTTCGCGCTGAGCGCGACGGAACTTTTCCGCCGCCTGTTGACCATAGGTGAGTGCTTGCAGATCGGGACGTTGCTGCATGGCGGTATTGATGAGCACGTCCACATCCGGAGGCGGTGGCGGAAGTTGCGTGTCCTCTTCGGTCAATTCGTAGGTGATCTGCTTGTCGAAGCCAAGGATCGCCGTGAGCGCGGCGATTGTCGAATTTACATTATTCTCTGCATCGAGTTGCAGCAGCTTGGCTTGGGAAAGATTCACCTGGGCAAAGGCCAGATCCAGGCTTGATTTCAGCTTGTTCTTCGTCAGTTCGTCGATTTGATGCTCTACTGACCCTCGTGTCGTCACAGTTTGTTGCGCAACCTTGAGCAGAGCCTGGGCCTGCAGGGCGTTGTAAAAAGCCTGGTCGGTGGCGAGAACGATATCTTCGGTGGTGGCCAGCGCATTGGCGTTTTGCGCCTTTTCCTGGAGCTTTGCAGAGGACATCAGGTTAACGGTACGCCCAAAGTCGGTGATGAGCTGGACGAGCGTGACTCCGCCGCCTGCATGCTCAAGCAAACGCGGTGCATTGAGGGCCCCCGCGCCGATGCGGCTGCCTTCATTGGCGTCGACTGCGGTGACGGCGCCATTAAAAGTGGGAAGTTCCGCCGCTCTGGTCTCGCGATAGATCTGATGTTGCGCCAGCGCAAGCAGACGCCCCACACTGATGCGAGGATTGTTCTTGAGGGCCAACTGCTCTGCCTGGGCGCGGGTTAAACGCATAACGCCGCCTGGCGTCGCCGCGGCTGGCGACACCTGAGGATCAACGGAGGAACGCCCCTGCAACCCAGCCCCGTGAGGAAAGGTGGCGACCAGTGTGGCCTCCGGGGCCAGTACACGCGGCAGCGGGTTTTGCGGCTGCGGGGCGGAAGGTAAGTTTTCGACTGACCCGGACTTGTCGGGGGTTTGTGCGAAGCCAGACTGGGTCAGAACCGCCCACACAATCGACAGTAATGTACAAAGTAGGAAAGTATTAGCCCTCGTCATCGGGTTGCCTCTCACTTCATGAGGTGCCGCGTGGGTCGCTGAGCGCTTCCAGGAAGCGGGGTGTTTCTGTTTCATTGCGCCGGCTCCGGCGTCGAGTTCGCCGCGTTCTGCGCTCCGCGTTTGCCATAAACCAACAGATAAGCGGCTGGCACGATGAAGATTGTTAATACCACTGAAGAGGTCAAACCTCCGATGATGGCCTTGGCCATTGGGGCGTATTGTTCCGCGCCAGTCCCCATTTTCAGCGCCATCGGAATCATCCCGATAATCGTCGCCAGAGAGGTCATCAAAATGGGCCGCAGGCGCACGCGGCACGCGGTGATGACCGCATCCGCCGGCGACAGACCTTGCTTTTCCAGATTGTGAGCAAAATCAACGATGAGAATGCTGTTCGAGTCCGCGATACCGACCAGCATCAGAACCCCCATCAGCGACATAACGTTCAATGTGCTATGGGTGAGCGGCAGAATGATCAGCACGCCGATGAACCCCATAGGAATTGCCAGCATAATCAGGAAAGGATCGATGAATGACTTGAACTGCGCGGTCAGGATCAGGAACAGCAAGAGAAAAGAAATCAGGAACCCGAAGGCAAAGCTCTTAAAGGAGGCCTCCATGCCCTGGACCATCCCGCGCAGATTCACGCGCACGTTGGAAGGAATCTTCTCCTTCGCGAGAATATCGCGAATCGAACTGGTCACGCGTCCCAGGTCCTCCCCGTTGGGGGTGACGAAGATATCAACGGCACGCTGAATCTGATAGTGGTCCACTTCCGTCGGCGTCAGGACCTGTTTCACGTCGACAACATTCTTGAGAACCGTAGTCGGCCTACTTCGTCCAGCACACGCCCACGAAGAGCGGCCGCTTCCGGGCTGCGGCGGGGGCGGACCGGCGGGGCCGCAGCTCATTTCCGCTCCGTTGCCAGGGTCGCGCAGTGGAATCTGTCCCAGGTCGGCCATGTTGTGAATGGCGGCGCTGCCATGCTCGAAGTACTGCACCGTGAGGTAATAGTCGTTGCCGCTACTGCGATCGACCCAATAGTTGGGGGCGATCATGTAGTTGGAATTGAGCGCGGTGATCACATTATCCACCACGTCTTTTTGCGTCAGGCCCAACTCGCCCGCGTGTACGCGATTCACGTCGAGCCGCAGAGCCGGATAGTTCATATCTTGCGGAATGAAGACTTGACCGACGCCATGCACCTCACGAAAGCGAGTAGCTAGGTTTTGCGCGATGCCATAGATCTGGTCCAGATCAGGGCTGCTGACCTGCACGTCAATGGGAGCCGGAGCACCCGAATTCAAAATGGCGTCGACCATCGAACCACTGGAAAAGAATGTGCGAATATCGGGAAACTGGCTTGCCATTGCCTTCTGCACCCGGTCCATATACTCAAAACTGCTGAGCCGGTGCGGTTCGTTTAGCGCCACTTGGACGGTTGCGGTGTAGGGACCAGAATTAGTGGTGTAAAGCGAGGAAAAGTCCGGGACTACCCCAATGTTGGAGACGATCCGCTTGAAATCCTTTGGTTCTACCTCATGCCGGATCAAATCCTCCACCTTCGCGACGTATTCGTTCGCTATCTCAATGCGCGTACCGGTGGGGACCTTAACGTTGATCGTAAACTGCCCGGCGTCCGTCTTGGGAAAAAACGCCAGCCCAAGCAGCGGATAAATCGCCAAGCTTGCCAGGAACGCGCCGCTCAAAATTGCAACTGTAAGCCCGGGACGCGCCACCGCCCGCCTCACCCAGTGTTCGTAATAATCTAGGACCTTGTTAAACATCCGGTTGAAGCGGGCATTGAAGCGCTCCATCCAGGAGTGACCGGTTGCGGATGTGGGTTCAATATCATACTCATTTTCCTTGCCGGCATGCCTTTCGCCGTGCGGAACCGCCTTCAGGTAGCGCGAGCAGAACAAAGGAATCACCGTCATCGCCACCACAAACGAAGCCAGCAGCGACAAACAAAAAGCCAGAGCCAATGCCGAAAAGAGAAACTTGGCGACGCCATAGAGAAAAACGACGGGAAAGAAATCGACCACATCCACCAGGGTTGCGGCCAACACTGCCAGGTTTACTTCCGCCCCGCCGACTTCGGCGGCCACCATGGGGACGGCTCCCATTTCCAAATGCCGGTAGATGTTCTCGAGTGAAATCACTGAATTGTCGATCACGCGCGAGAAAGCTAGCGCCATTCCGCCCAGGATCATCGTGTTCACCGTCCCACCCATCAGAGCCAGCACCACGAGTGCGGCCAGCGCCGACAACGGAATCGAAAGCAGCACGGCCGAAGTGGCGCGAAAGCTGCCCAGGAAGATCAGGATCATCAGGCTGGTGAGAATCAGGCCCAGAAAGCCCTCGTGCAATACGGTGTTGATCGCCTCCTTCACGTATACCGATTGATCAAAGACGATGCTGGTCTTCATCTGCGGAGGAATGTCGTACAGGTGCTTGATGAGCTGGCGGACACCATCCACCAGCGCGATGGTGTTGGTATCGCCGCCCTGCTTCATGATGGGAATGTAGGCGGATCTTTGGCCATCAATTCGCACAATGTTGGACTGAATCCCGTGAGCGTCCTCCGCTTTGCCTACGTCGTTCACCGTTACCCAGGAGTTGCCCTTGACTTTGAGCGGAACCTCCCCCAACTGCTTCATGTTGTCAACCAGGCTGTTGGAGTAAACGAAGTAATCGTACGGTCCCATCTTTACGTCGCCCGCTGGCAGAATTAGGTTGGAATCGTTGACCGCACCTACCACGTCCATCACACTCAATTGACGGGACTGCAATTTGTAGGGATCGACGTAGACCATGATTTGGCGGTAGATTCCGCCGAACACGCCAGGGATTTCGGCGCCCGGCACGACCGCGATCTGATTGCGAATCTGGAACTGGGCGTAGTCGTGAAGCTGAGTTTCGTCGAGTCCCTCGCCTTTAACGGTAACCAGCGCCACGGGCAGGCTGGAGGCATCGAACTTGAGGACCACGGGAGGCAGCGTCCCCGGTGGCAGACGCTTCAAGTCGGCGAGAGCTAAGTTGGACAGCTCGCTTACGTCGGCGTCGGCGCTGGTTCCCGGCTGGAAGTAGACGCGGATGATGCTGACGCCCAACATGGACCGCGATTCCATGTGGTCCACGCCGGAAGCGAGAGTAAAGAATCGCTCCAGGGGATCGGTGATATCGGTTTCAATATCCTCCGGCGGCATGCCCGTGTAAAACGTGGCTACGACCACCTCGGGCAAGTTAATCGGTGGGAATAAATCGACTGGCATCCGCGCCAGACTGGTCACGCCGATGACCAGAAGTGTCAGGCAGATCACGATGATGAAGTAAGGATTACGAATCGAAAACCCTGGCATAAAGTTTGTCCTGTTGCATTCGTGGTCGGGTCAGGCGTCCACGATCTACACTGTTTACTGTGTGCTCTCCTCCTGGTACTGCATTACGCTCACCGCCTGGGGATGAACCTTTTCGCCGGGCTTCAAACCACTGCGATCGCTCATGACGACCTGCTCTCCTTCGCTCAATCCGGACGTGATTTCGGCATCGCTCGCCGTCTGCAATCCGACTTGCACGGCTCGGTCCTCCAGCTCCCCATCCCGGTTCACTACAAAAACGGTTGTTTTGTCGCCTTCGTGATTCAAGGCCTGGACCGGCACCGTCGGAACATCATTTTTTCGGTCGAGTAGAAGCTCTGCGTTCGCATAGAGACCCGGCAGCAAGACTCGCTGCGGGTTAGGAACATCTACCTCCGTGTGCATGGTGCGAGTGTCTTCCCTGACATCCACGGAGAACCGCGCCACCTTTCCCGGGAAAGTGTGGTTGAGCGACGGGACAAGAACATCCACATGGTCGCCAATACGGATGTATCGTACGTAAGACTCCGGAACCGGAATCACGAGCCGGAAGAGATCGTCCTCGGACAGCCGGACGATTGGCATCGCCTGCGTGCTCGAACTTGTACCGGCCTGCACCAGCGTGCCCAAATTTGCGTAGCGCTCAGTAATGACTCCAGGAAACGGCGCCGTGATTCTGGAATAGTCGAACAGGCTCTGATCGTGAGACAGTTTCGCCTTAGCTACGGACATTTGGCTCTGGGCCGCCTCCAGAGCTGCCTGTCCGGCATCCACCTGTGACGATGCCGCCAGGTCTTTCCCCTGCGCGTCGTCCACTTCTTGCTGCGCCACAATTCCGGGTTGGCTCTCAAAGACTCCATTCAAGCGCGTGTATTGCAGGTGAAGCGCCTTGTACTGCGCTTGATACCGGTACAACTCATGTTGAGCGCGACTGACCTGATCGGCCGCATTCTTTATTTCCGCCTGGTCTTCCTGAAGCTGCGCCTCCAGTTCCGGAATTTCCAGGATTGCCATCAATTGGCCAGCCTTCACGTGGGTTCCGTAATCGACAAGCAGCTTATTCACGTAGCCGGATTCCTTCGCATAAACGTCAATCTCCTGGAAGGGCACCAGTTCGGAAGACAAAGTGATTTGTCGGCCGAGTGATTTCTTCACCACCTTCGTCACACCCACGGTGGCCGTCGGTCCACTGGCTTGAACCGGTTCGTTACCTTTCTCTGAACAGGAGGACAAAATAGCTAGCGCGACCACAATCGCCGCGACAGCACAGGAAAGCAACGTTCTTGGCCCGCGAGCACAGATCTTACTGGACCGATTGCAATCTTGATTCATCGAGTTTACCTTGCCGGCATTCCCTGGCCGCTTTCTACCTGAGCGTGTTCATTACTTCGCGCAGCTTTGCTACCGAAAAATCCCGTGATCGGCAAAGATTAATTACCTTCTGCTCCGCTTGCCTCAGTCCTTCGGCAACTCTGGGAATCTTGCCCGCGATCTTTGTCGGAACGGTGAGGACACCATGCCTGTCCCCATGCAACAAGTCACCAGGCCGCACTTCCATTCCACCCACTTTGACAACCGTTGCGATTTCGAAGATGTGGGCGTATGCATGAGAAACAGCTACACTTCCCGCGAAGAGCTGAAAACCCATAGCCCGCACCGCAGGCAGTTCTCGAACCGCGCCATTCGTCAAGTATCCGATGCAACCCAGGGCCTTCAGAATGGCAGCATGCATATCGCCCACGAAAGCGCCGCGGCCGGGCGGCGTGTCCATGTCTTCCAGCACCAGGATGCGGGGCGCGGGAATCTCGAGGATGCTGTTCCAGAAGTCGACGCGGTCACGGAAGCTTCCGCCCACAATGGGCGGTTCCCCGCTTCGAAGGCGGCCCGTGACTGCATATCCCACCATGGGAGGAGCATCTTTGAACATGCAGCGCACTTTGGCATCGGCAAATCCTGTATTGCGGAGACGGGCGTCAAACGTTTCAATCGCATTTGAGATCATGCACGTGTCAAACTGGCGAAGAGCGTCAAGCTCTTCTTCGGTCAACAAAGGCGCGACGCGCATTGTCGTTTTCCTTTCGGAAGTCAAAAAGTAGTGGTCTACCGAACCGCACTTCGGCCGCTATCCTTTCAAAACCCCATGCCGCCGGCAGCAATAAGAACGACGCTACAAAACGATACCGGGCTGCTGATCGGATAAAGAACTTTCTGGGAGCCCCCCTGCGGACCTGACTCCATCGATGGCATTCGCCAAAGCACGGCGGATGCGATCAGTAAGGCTCCGATGACGTTCGCGTTAGCTGAGAAAGAATTTTAGAGGGATTCCGACGCGGGAGGGGGACGATTGTAGAGACTTTCTTCAAAGAAGAGAGTTGGCACCGGAGGCCCGGCGGGTGCAATTGTCGGATGAAAAGTCGGACACGGCAACATATCGAAGCTGAGCATAGGAGGCACCCAGTTGGCAGCATTTTTTGTCAGCCGCTGCCTTTTCGTATCCGGAGACGTGTTCGTTTGAAGGGTCCTAACCCCGTGGGTGGAAGCGTCCCAAGGGGAGTAATAGCGCGTCGCCAAACTCGCGGTTAGCGAGCACACAGCGGCCAGCACAACTACCGCACACCAATTCTTGTGTCGTTCGTCTGTCAAATGGTTTAGTGGCGACGTCTCAAGGAGCGCTTTTATGAGACTAGTTGTTTCTACCATAGCAAATTCAGTCGCCGCAAGTTGACGTGAACTGGAACCACACCCCACCTAATTAGATAGCCACGTCTCGAACGCTGGTTGCACGGGTTCCCTGGGATATTTGCACTAACAAATGCGAGGCAGTTGGTCCCCCGCCAGCATGTCCACAACGCGAGTCGTTCCTAACGGAGTTCTCATTGTCACGAGCCCCGCGTTCTTTTTCATTACTGTGCCGATGATCTGAGCCTCGGCTCCTAAGGGATGATGCCGCATCGCCTGCAGCACCGCTTCGGCAGCCTCGGGTGCCACGATTGCGATCAACTTGCCTTCGTTCGCCACGTAGAGAGGATCGAGGCCGAGCAACTCGCAGGCGCCTCGGACTTGTTCGTGGATCGGAAGGGAAATTTCCTGCAGTTCGATTCCAACCTCCGACTGCTGCGCGATTTCATTCAGCGTACTGGAAACGCCGCCCCGTGTCGGGTCACGCATGCAGCGAATTTTGCGAGTCACGCCTAGCATCTCAGCCACCAGCGTGTGCAAGGCGGCACTGTCGCTTTGGATCTGAGTTTCGAATTCGAGCCCCTCGCGTTGCGCCAGAATCGCGATACCGTGATCGCCGATCGAACCGCTTAGGATTACCTTGTCGCCCGGAAGGGCCCGGTCAGCGGAAAGATCGACTCCGTCCGGCACAAGTCCAATTCCGGTCGTATTAATGAAGAGCCCGTCGCCTTTGCCTTTCTCGACGACCTTGGTATCGCCAGTAATCACCTGCACGCCCGCTTCCGATGCCGCCCGGCGCAGCGAATTCACCACGCGCCGGAGTTCGTCCATCGAGAAGCCCTCTTCGATGATGAAGGCGGCGCTCAAGAACAGCGGCGTTGCGCCGCCCATCGCCAAATCGTTCACCGTGCCGTGAACCGCGAGGGAGCCGATGTCACCGCCGGGAAAGAACAGCGGCTTTACTACGAAGGAGTCAGTGGTGATGGCCAGACGCTGGCCGTTCACATTCACGATTGCCTGGTCGTCCAAACGCGCCAGCACGGGATTCTGGAATGCAGGCAGGAAGACATCGCGAATCAGCTCGGCGCTCAACTTGCCGCCACTCCCATGTCCCAGAAGGATCGTGTCTTTGGCCGGGAGCGGCGTTGGGCAACTCAGTTCGACGATGGTTTTCGTTGGCACGTGCCTCCTAAGTTGCGACCGCATGGCGCCGGTAGTGGTAGTAGGCGGCACATGCTCCCTCGGTTGAGACCATCGGCGCTCCCAGTGGATTTTCCGGCGTACATCGCATGCCAAACGCGGGACAATCCGTCGGCTTCTTCAATCCTTGCAAAACCTGGGCGCTGATGCACTCAGCGGGTTCGTCTACCGTGAGTTCTCCCAGATCAAAGATGCGGTTGGCGTCATAAGCGGAATAGTCCTCGCGCAAACGCAAACCACTCTGTGGGATCGAGCCGATGCCGCGCCACTTCTGGTCTGCTACTTCAAACACCTCGGCCATAATTTGCTGCGCCGGAAGGTTCCCCTGATAGCTCACCGACCTTACATACTGGTTCTCCAGCTTTGCCTCTCCCGCCTCGAGTTGCCGGACCAGCATGAGGACTGCTTCCAAAATATCTACCGGTTCGAATCCTCCGACCACAATCGGAATTCGAAAATCACGAATCAGACCCTCATAATCCTTACACCCCACAACCGTGCATACATGACCAGGGGCAATGAAGCCCTGCACCCGGTTGGTCTGAGAAACCATCAAGGCACGGATCGCCGGCGGGACCAGCACATGCGACACCAGCATGGAAAAATTAGTGAGGCCTTCGCGTTTTGCCTGCCAGGCCGCCATCGCATTCGCGGGAGCCGTGGTTTCGAATCCAATCGCCAGAAACACGACCTTGCGATCGGGATTCGAGCGCGCGATCTTTACTGCCTCAGTCGGAGAATAGGCGATGCGAACATCCGCGCCTTGGGCCTTGGCCCGAAGCAGGTCTGAGCGGGATCCCGGAACCCGCAGCATGTCTCCATAGGAAACGAGAATAACGTCAGGCCGCAGCGCTAACTCGATCGCCTTGTCAACGGTTTCAAGCGGTGTGACGCAGACCGGACACCCCGGGCCATGCACGAGCTCGATCCCGCGCGGTAGCAGTTCATCGAGGCCGTAACGCATGATGGTATGAGTTTGGCCGCCGCAAATCTCCATCAGCACCCAGGGCCGCGTCGTTCGCTGGACGATCTCAGACGCCAAGGCCCGTGCGATGCGCTGGTCACGATATTCGTCAAGATACTTCATACTCCAAATCCAGCCAAAAACTATTCTTCCGCTGGTGGTAACTCCGGTTCCAGCGCTCCCATCTCCTCCAGAAGCTTGTATGTGCGTTCGGCTTCTAACGAATCCACCCGGCTTATAGCAAAGCCCACATGCACCATCACATAGTCGCCCAATCCGGCCTCAGGAACAAAGCTCAGCGATACCTGGCGCACGATGCCACCGAACTGTACGCGGGCTGCCCGCATCGAGCCCATCTCCTGAATTTCGAGGATCTTCCCTGGTATGGCGAGGCACACGGCGGTTCTCTCCAGAGGTTAGTACAGCACTAAATGTTACCGCAAAGTGTGACGCGCCTCACAGAGCTGCGTGACGGCTAGCACGCTGCTGTGACATCGATTTGAGAAAGTGCGCAGAGGTGGAGGAAAGCGTGCGCAGCTGTTAGCATATTTTCTTAGCATTCATGAGAGTTGGCAGAAAGCGCCCGCTCAGTCTACAGAGGTGGATTAGGACTATGTTAGTCAATGAAATGACTGAAAAAGATTGCCGTGATCTTCTCGCGCGCAGCTCGATCGGCAGGCTCGGCTGCTCGCAAGACAACCAGCCATACGTGGTTCCGATTTATTTCGCATACGAACTCGATTACTTTTATGTTCTTTCCACTATCGGGCAAAAGATCGAATGGATGCGCGCAAATCCCAAAGTTTGTATCGAAATTGATGAAATCGCCAGCGAGTCTGAGTGGGTGAGTGTGATTGTCAACGGCCATTATCAGGAACTACCCGAGCCCCAATATGCTGATGAGCGCGCACATGCACGAAAGCTGTTGGAGAAGCGTTACCTGTGGTGGCAAAATGCACTGGGCGAACGCCAAGTGAAATCGGGCGAGGAATTGATTACACCAACCTTCTTTCGCATTCGCATTGGTTCCATGACCGGCTTGCGTGCCATTGCCGAAGGCAGGTAGTTTACCTACGCATCCCCGGCCGCGGTGCGAGAAGCCTTTTGTCACCTTTAACCATCTTCGGGCTGTTCGCAGTGACGGCAATGCTCGTCTGCTACGCGTTAGAGGCGCGCAGTCGATGGTTCATTCTCGCTTTTGCCGGCGCTTGTGCGCTCGGCTCTCTCTACGGTTTCTTGCAAGGAGCCTGGCCGTTTGGATTGGTCGAGGCCGTTTGGTCTGTGGTCGCAATACGGCGGTGGGCGCTGGCGCCGCGCTCAAGGTGATCGGCGATCGGTCAGGAGGAGGCTTTGCTACCCGCGTCGCAATTCTTCCAGCATCTTGGGCTCGATGTTTCCACCGCTGATGATGGCTACGTTTAGTTTCGTGTTTGGAAGCTCGTCGTGATGGAACAGAAAGCCGGCCACGGCTACAGCTCCGCTAGGCTCAGCCAAGGTCTTGGGATTTGCTGCTAGTAATCTAACTGCTTCGCGAATCTCATCTTCGGTCACGGTTACGATATCGTCCACGTAGCGGCGGATGTGTTCGAAGTTGATGGGGCCGATGCTCTGCGTTCGCAATCCATCAGCGATAGTGCGCGAGACATCGCCGGCAGGGAACTGAACGATCTTTCCGGCGCGCAAGCTGGCCTGCGCATCAGACGCGACTTCCGGTTCCACGCCGATCACTTTGACCGAGGGCCTGTTCAGCTTGATGGCTGCGGCTACGCCGCTGAGCATGCCTCCGCCTCCAACCGGCGCGAGAACGGTCTCGACCTCTGGCAGGTCTTCGAGGATCTCCAAGCCCATCGTCCCCTGACCGGCGATGATTTGTTCGTCGTTGTAAGGAGGCACGATCACGTATCCGCGCTGCGCGGCCAGTTCCTCCGCCTTAATCTGACGCTCGGCGCTGCTCGGTCCCACGATGACAATTTCCGCGCCCAGCGCCGCCGTGGCCTCGCGCTTGATCGCCGGAGCATTGTCTGGCATGACGATGACGGCCTTCACGCCCAGCGCCCGCGCCGCATAGGCCACTCCCTGTGCATGGTTGCCGCTGGAGTATGAAATGACTCCGCGCTTCCGGTCTTCAGGAGACAGCGAAGCGATCTTGTTGTAGGCTCCGCGAAGTTTGAAGGCGCCGATGGGTTGCTGGTTTTCCGGCTTGAGGAACAGACGGCGGCCATCGGAATCCTGATGATTAAGTTCGATCAGGCGGGTGCGTGTGGCGACGCCCCCCAGTCGGGATTGGGCCGCTCGGACGTCCTCGAGAGTTATCATCAGCGTCTTTGCGGAAGGGAAATAACGGCCGAGCAAAGCCGAACCGTCTGCATCAAATCTCCAAAATCACTGGCATGATAAGCGGCCGCTTCTGCGTCTGCTTTGAGATGTAGCGCTTCAAATCCGCGCGGATCTTTTCCTTGATCACGCCATAATCGGCTTTTTCTTCTTCGCTGGAGTGCGCCAGCGTGTCTTCGACAATCCGCCTTGCTCCGTCCAGCAAGCCGTTGTCACCAGGATTAAAACCTCGGGTCACGATCTCAGGCGCAGTCTCCACTCGTCCCGTGAGTTTGTTGATGGCGATGATGGGCAGCACGATGCCATCTTCGCTCAAATGCCGCCGATCTTTGATAATTAAATCCTCAACCACGTCCGTTCGCGATCCCGAATCGATGCAGACGCGTCCCACGTTAACTTTCCCCGCCTTTCGGGCATTGTGCTCGTCGATCTCGAGAATGTCTCCGCTCTCGATCAGCATTACCTTGCCCACTGAGCTATGCATCGCACCGGCCATTTCGGCGTGCAGTTTCAATTGACGGTACTCGCCGTGAATGGGGATGAAGTACTTCGGCCTCACCAGATTGATGATCAGCTTGAGTTCTTCCTGGCTGGCGTGTCCGCTCACGTGGACTGGCGGCGACGTGCCGTCTTCGTAAATCACATACGCTTCCCGGCGGAACAAGTGATCGATCATCCGGTAAATGGTCTTCTCATTGCCCGGGATGATTCTCGACGAGAGCACGACCGTGTCACCCTTCTCGATCTTGGCGTGCTTGTGGTTATCCACGGCCGCACGCGATAGAGCGGACATGGGCTCACCCTGAGTTCCGCTGATCATCACGCAAATTTTTTCTGGCGCAAAATTCTTCATCTCGCCGGGATTAATCACCAACCCGTCGGGAATTTCGAGGTAGCCCAGATCCTCGGCGATTTCGGCGGAGTTGTTCATTGAGCGGCCGACGAAGGCAACTTTCCGACCGTGCTGGTGAGCCAGTTCCAACGCCAACCGAATGCGGTGAATGGACGAAGAGAAGCATGAGATGAATAACCGCCGTTGCGTGCGCGCGAAAACCTCGTCAAACTTGCGCCGCACCGCTCGCTCGCTCGGCGTGTATCCTTTGCGCTCAACGTTGGTCGAATCCTGAAACAGCGCCAGCACCCCTTGCTTGCCGTACTCGGCGAAGGCGTGCAGATCGAACAGATGGTTGTCGGTGGGCGTGGGATCGACTTTGAAGTCGCCGGTATGGATGACCACACCAAGCGGCGTGTGAATCGCCAGAGCGACGCAATCCACCAGACTGTGTGTCACTCGAATCGGGTGCACGGTGAACACGCCGGCCTTGAAGCGTTCACCGGCACGCATCTCTCGCAGATCGGCGCCTTCCAGCAGTCCGTGCTCGTCAAGCTTGTCTTCTACGTAGGCAAGCGTGAACTCCGTTCCCCATACCGGCACGTTGAGTTCGGAAAGAATCCATGGCAATGCGCCGATGTGATCTTCGTGCCCGTGGGTGAGGATGATCCCGCGAACCCGCTGGCGGTTCTCGATCAGGTAGGAGATGTCGGGGACCACAATGTCCACTCCGAGCAATTCAGCTTCGGGGAACATGAGGCCCGCATCGATCACAATAATGTCGTCGCCCCAGCGGACCGCCATGCAGTTCATACCGAACTCGCCGAGGCCCCCCAAGGGGACAATTTGCAGTTTGCCAGTTGGCATGGAGTACTGTTGATGCTAGCAGACTGTGTCACATACCGTACAGGGCGATGCTTTGCTTCGGCAGGCCGGCGGGATAGCATTCTCTCTTTCCGTGAGTTATTGTTGAATAAATGGCAGGTGTGGAATCCAAATCGTGGCTTCGGTCTCGGGCCGAGAAGGCTCTGGTCAAGGGACTGACGCGCGCTTACTCTACAGTCCAAGTCGATCCGGCAAGATTTCTGGTACAACTCCGAACCGTTTACCGCCTGCCCGTCAGCGGCTATCACGGAGTGTATTCGCTGGAGATGGGCGAGCTTGACGGGGTGGCCGACGATCTGATTCGCGGTGGGATGAAACTCGCCGCCGCCGAGGGTGCCGGCTTTGGCCTGGGCGGCTTGATTACCATCATTCCCGATCTTGGCATCCTGTCGGCCATTACGATGCGCACGATCCAGAAACTGAGCCTCGTCTACGGCTTTCAGTTTAATACCGATAATGAAATCGCCGAACTCTGGATCGCCGCTGCCAGCGCGGCCGGAGTTGACATCAGCCGCGAACTGCTGGAGAAGGAAGTGGTCAACAGGTTCGTCCCGCGCGTGATCCAGCGCATCGCAGCCCGTGCCAGCGCTGAGGTTGTGGAGAAGTGGGCGGGACGCATGATTCCGCTGATCAGTTCGGCCATCGGTGCCGGTCTGAACTACTGGTTCGTACGCGCCTGGGGCGAGCGCGCCAAAGCTCATTTTCGCAACCGGCACTTGCAATTGCGCCAGCAAGCCCAGCAGCAAGCTTTGGTGTCGGAGGCGACGCTGACTCTGCCAGCTGCAATCCGCTAGTCCATCTGTGCTAGAAAAAGGATGACCACTTTTCGTTGCTCCGCAATTCTCTTCGATCTCGATGGAGTTCTCGTGGATTCCACGCGCTCTGTGGAGCGCCAATGGCGCGCCTGGGCCCGCGAAAATGGAGTTAACGGAGATGAACTGATGGCTGTCGGCCACGGAGTTCGCGCCATCGAAATGATTCGCGCCGTTGCTCCTCATCTCGACGCTGAAGCGGAAGCTCGCAAGCTGGAAAGACGTGAAGCCGATGATCGTGATGGCGTGACCGTAATGCCCGGGGCTGTCGAACTCATCCGCGCGATTCCTGAGGGGTGCTGGGGCGTGGTCACGTCCGGAGTTCGACGTCTGGCAAGTGGGCGGCTGCGCCTCGCCGGAATACCGGTTCCGAAAGTCATGGTCGCCGCGGACGAAGTCACCAACGGAAAGCCACATCCGGAGCCATATTTGAAGGGCGCTGAGCTATTGGGCGTGAGCCCTTTGGAGTGTTTGGTGATCGAGGACGCGCCTGCGGGAATCCGGGCCGCGCAGGCCGGGGGAATGAAAGTGATTGCTCTCACCAGCACGTATCCCGCGTCGGCATTGAGCGAAGCGGACGTAGTCGTGGAAAAACTTGCGAATATTCAAGTTGCTCCCGATGGCGCGCAGAAGCTGATGGTGAGCGCCAGTTAGATGCGCAACGGCAGTGAATCACCGCAGCCAATCTTCCAACTCAATCCCACGGTCCGTTTTTTCGTCTCGGTATTTCACGATCACCGGCGTATATAAGGAAATACCCAGCTCCGCCGCTGCGCCCCTTTTCACCGCGCGCGATCCCGGCACAACTACAGCGCCTTCTGGAACTTCGAGCGGCGCTTCTGGTGTTGCGCGGTAAACTTCACCCCGCACCAGGTCGTAGAGTGGCGTCGATCTCGTCAAAATTGTACCTGCCCCCAGCACAGCTCTCGCCCGGACTAGCGTGCCTTCATACACTCCACAATTGCCGCCGACCAGTACGTCGTCTTCAATGATCACAGGCGCGGCATTAACCGGCTCGAGCACACCGCCAATTTGTGCCGCCGCACTCAAATGCACTCGCTTGCCGACCTGGGCGCACGATCCCACCAGCGCGTGAGAATCGACCATCGTGCCTTCGTCAACGTAGGCACCCACATTAATAAACATCGGCGGCATGCAAATCACCGACGGGGCTACGTACGCTCCCACCCGCACTGAAGAACCGCCTGGAACAATGCGCACCCGGTCGCCTACAGAAAACTGCCGGGCGGGGAAGGTGTCTTTATCCACAAACGTCAGCGCAGCCCCGCCCATCTCAGCGAGTTCACCGAGCCGAAAGCCCAGCAGGATGCCATGTTTCACCCACGTGTTGACTATCCAGCGGCCGTCGATCTTCTCAGCCGCGCGGATCCTTCCTTGCGTGAGTGCATCGCGAAATTCAAGAAATACCGGCCGCGCTTCGGGATTGTGCTCGACCTCGCCCAGTGCAGCCAGACGCTCGATGGAAGTTTTCAAGGATTGCATGAAATTGTTGATTGTTGATTGTTGATTGAAAACCCGGGACCAGATTGGCTCGGCAAATTAACAATCAAAAATCGACAATCAGCAAGTTCTTATACGCACTTGCACTCGCTACGAATGAGCACCCCAGTCATACCGTGCGCAACTTCGCGCCCGTGGGCCAGCGTCGCGTAAGGTCCATGCCACCGAGCATGGTTGGCGTCGTGTCCCGCGGGCCTGCCCTTACCCTGATTGCATTGCCCGCACGATCCCCGATGCAGCACAATCTTATGCGGGCCTGCCGCCCAATTTTCATAGATGTAGAATTCTGCCGCCTCCGGTACCGCCGCTGCCGGCTTCGCAATGAGCCCTGCTTCCGTCGCAATTTTCTGCAGCCTCGATCTCGTGTCGCGCCGCATTGGCAAGAGCGGCAGACGGTAGTTCTCTTCAATCTTCCCCATCATCGCCAGCACCGCCTTCACCGGAAGCGGACTGGATTCAATGAAGTTCGCTTGCATCAGGGCCAGATACTTGCGATGAATGCTGCGTGCCGTAGTCCAATCGTTGCTGAGCGCGGCGCGCGTCATGCTTGCCATCTCGCGCGGAATTTCATTCGCCGCCACGGATACAACCCCCACGCCGCCGAGCGCGATCACGGGCAATGTGACCGCGTCATCACCGGAGAAAACCAAAAACGTTTCGGGCACTACGTTGATAGCTTCGGCGACCTGCGTCATGTTGCCGCTGGCTTCCTTCACGCCCACAATGTTCGGAATCTCCGCCAACCGCGCCAGCGTTGCCGGTTCGAGATTCGCACCCGTGCGACTGGGAACGTTGTAAAGAATGACCGGCTTGTCTCCCACGGCCTCGGCGATCGCCTTGAAATGCCGGTACTGCCCCTCCTGCGTCGGCTTGTTGTAATAGGGAGAAGCGGTGAGAATGGCGTCAACTCCTGTCCGTGCGCCGACTTCTTTGGCCTTCTCGACGGCATCATGCGTGGAATTCGACGTCGCGCCCGCCATGATCGGCACGCGCCCGGCCACCACCTCGATGGTCGTATCGATCACATGCAGCCATTCATCGTGCGTGAGCGTGGGCGTCTCGCCAGTAGTTCCGCAGGGGACAAGAAAATCTATGCCGGACTCAACCTGCCACGACGCCAGATTGCGCAGCGCAGCGTCATCGACGGAGCCATCCTGATGAAACGGAGTGACCAGTGCAGTACCACAGCCACGAAGTTGCATGCTAATAAGATAACGCGAATGGGCCAGTGTGGGAACGGCTGGTGGAATTACAACTCCCGCCAAACATCTTTAAAATCGTAGAAGCCCTTCTTGCCAGCAATCCACTCAGCGGCGCGCACCGCACCATCGGCGAAGCCCCGGCGAGACTTCGCGTCGTGACAGAGATAGATAGTGTCGACTGCGGAGTCCAGGACAACCTCGTGCATGCCCACGACATCGCCTTCGCGGAACGAAGTGATTTCAAGATCTTCGTCCTTGCTGCAGGCTTCCCGGACCACGCGCTGGATGGCGATGGCCGTTCCCGACGGCGCATCTTTCTTGTGAGCGTGATGCCGCTCGAATATCTGTCCGGCGTACTCGTGCTGCAAGGCCGCAGCCGCGGCTCGGGCGACGTCGAGAAATAGATTTACTCCTACCGAGAAATTCACCGCATAGACAAACCCGGTTTCTTGGCTCTCGACCAGCGTCTTGACGCGGTCGATCTCTCCGTACCAGCCGGTGGTGCCGATGACCATGTTCTTTCCTGCTCCGACGCAGGCCTCGATGTGAGCCACGACGCAGGAGGGAGCAGTGAAATCAATCACCACATCAATTCCGCGGAGCCTTTCGGCCACGAGCATCGCCGCACCAGCATTTTCCTCGGCGCCCATGACGCGAATGTCATGTCCGCGCTGGCGCGCCACATCGGCCACCAGCGATCCGGTCTTTCCGCGGCCAAGCAGAAGGACGTTCATGGAAAGCCTCCAACGCAGAGATAGCGGAGAAGTATTGCCGAGTCCCAGACCCTACGCGAACACTTCCGGATCGAGGTCCTTAAAAAAGGCTTTGTGCAAACGCTGGATCACTTCCGGTACTTTGTCTTCTTCGATAACAAAGGTCAGATTAATCTCCGAAGCACCCTGCGAGATCATGCGAATATTTGTGCTCGCCAATTCCCCAAAAACGGCCGCGGCTACACCCGGCTTGTCGCGAAGGTTCTCGCCTACCAGACAAACGATCGCTTTGCGGCCTTCATACTTCACGTCGGCCAGCTTAGCCAGATCGGCTGCCAGGGCCGGGATTGCCTGGTTGGAATCCACAGTGAGCGAAACGCTGACTTCTGAGGTGGAGACCACGTCGACTGCGACCTTGTGCCGGTCAAACGCCTCGAAGATCGCACGCAGGAAGCCGTGCGCCAGCAGCATGCGCGGCGCCGCCACATCCACAATGGTGATGCGCTTCTTTACGGCGATTGCTTTGAGGATGTTTTTTCCCTGCGGTGCGCGGGTTGTGATCTTCGTCCCTTCACACGACGGGTTGAGCGAATTCAGCACATAGACCGGAATATTTTTCTGGATTGCCGGCAGCACCGTCGCGGGATGTAGCACCTTGGCACCAAAATACGCCAATTCCGCCGCTTCATCGAAGCTGATCACCCTAATGCGCCGTGCTTCCTTGCAAATACGCGGATCGGTTGTGAGAATTCCATCCACGTCGGTCCAGATTTCAATGCGCTCCGCGCCCAATCCCGCACCCACGATGGCAGCGGAAAAATCGGAGCCGCCACGTCCGATCGTCGTCGTCACTCCCGCGCGGTTCGCTCCGACAAACCCACCCATTACCGGAACCTGGCCGGCATCCAGCAGTGGCTTTACTTTAGTTTGCAGACGCTCGTTCGTTTCTTCCTGCTGCGGAACCGCCTGCATGTAACTGCTGTCCGTCACCAGCACCTCGCGTGCGTCCACATGCGCGCTGTTCAGTCCTTGAGCCGAAAACGCCGCCGCCACAATCTTGCTGGAAAGGATCTCGCCGAATGCCGCCACGTGATCTGTGGTCCGCGGAGTAATCTCACCGACCGCGGAAATGCCGCGCAGCAATTCATCGAGCGCCTCGAAATCGGCTCCCAGTTCCGAATGAAAATCGGTGAACAGCGCCGTGCCCAGCAGTTCGCTGGCAGTATTGTAATGGCGTTCCTGAAGTGACCGGCAGAGTTTGAGAGCGGTCTTACGTTCGCCCGCTCCCGCAGCGCGCGCCATAGTCAGCAGCGTATCGGTAACTCGGGCCATCGCGCTGACCACAACCACCGGCCTCTGCGGCACGCGTTCTTTAACAATCGCGGCCACGCGCTCGATGGCCTTGGCATCTTCCACGGAAGTGCCGCCAAACTTCATCACGATCATCGGCGTAACTTCCAGGCAAAATTGCGCGAGTGCCGCTTAAATTTCAATCGAGGTAACCCTTAGCCTTGAGGAGTTCGGCATTCAGCACCGCCGCGCCCGCTGCTCCGCGGATGGTGTTGTGCGAAAGCACGGTGAACTTCCAATCCAGGACGCCGCAGGGACGCAGTCGTCCAACCGCAGTGGTCATGCCTGCGCCCAGGTCCACATCGAACCGCGGTTGCGGACGATCACTGGCATCCATGTACACAACCGGACGCGTGGGCGCACTAGGTAGGTTCAATTCCTGCGGGACGCTGCGGTAGTCGTTCCACGCGGCGATGATCTCCGCCGGCTTGGCCTTCGTTTTCAACCGCACCGAAATCGACTCCGTGTGCCCATCCTCCACCGCAACGCGGTTGCATTGCGCGCTCATGGCAAAGGCCGCAGGAACAATTTTCGTTCCGTTCAGTTGCCCGAGCAGCTTAAGCGTCTCCTCCTCCATTTTTTCTTCTTCATTCCGGATATAGGGAATCACATTGCCCAGGATATCGAGCGACGCTACGCCGGGATATCCCGCACCGCTGACCGCCTGCATGGTCACGGCCATCACTGCGTCGAGGCCGAAGCGCTGCTGCAGTGGCGCCAATGCCAGCACCAAGCCGATAGCAGAGCAATTCGGATTGGTCACCACATATCCGCCGGATTTCTTTCGCCACGCCTGCGCGTCAATCAGCTTGATGTGCCCGGCATTGACTTCGGGAATCACCAAGGGCACGTCAGATTGCATGCGCAGCGCGCTGGAATTCGAAACCACGAAACAACCAGCCTCGGCAAAGCGCGGTTCCATCTCCGCAGCGATGGAGGCATCGAGCGCTGCGAAAATGATCTTGGGCGCGCCTTCGGGCGTGGCTGGCGAAACTTTCATCGCGGCCACATTCGCCGGAATCGGTGTCTTCAGGCGCCAGCGCGCGGCTTCGGAGTAACTCTTGCCTTCAGATCGGTCGGAAGCCGCCAGCCAGGCCACTTCGAACCACGGATGGGTCTCCAGCATCTGGATGAACCTCTGCCCGACCACGCCCGTAGCGCCCAGAATCCCGATAGGAAGCTTGCTGCTCATAAGTTGAAGGTCATAGGAAGATACTTTGGATTCTACAACAGCGGTTGTCTAGAAATAATTTGCCAAAAGTAACTGGTCGTGCTCCCAGAGTGCACAGAACACCTTAAATGCATAAATCAATCGCCTCACGTCCTCCCTGAAGAGCTGGGAGTCTTCCGTCACTGCCCTGTATTTAGCGTGATTCCGCGTCTCACGCGTGTGGCAGGTTTCAACTAGGTTCCGGTATGTTCACTAAAACGGTCGTGCCCGAGACAACCGTCCGAATTCGTTCGCCAGGTAACTGTGGCGGCTAGCATCACATTATGGAAGGGAAGTATGAGGATCGAGAACCGACCTGAGAACTGCAAGAGTGCTTAGCCTACTTCTTGATCCCGACTTTGTTGCCCAGTACGTACTCATCCAGCGGGCCGAACTTTCGCTTCTCCGCGTACAATCGCCATCGACGGAACACGATGCGCAAGCTCGCCATCACGGGAATCGAAAGAAAAATACCAAGAATGCCGGCAACTTCACCGCCCGCCATGACGCCGAAGATGGCCGCTAGCGGATGCAGTTCCATACTGTGGCCCATGATCCGTGGGGAAGTTACATAATCCTGAATCAAGCGCCAGACGCCGAGAAAGACTATTAGCGCGAGCCAGTGCGGATAGCTTACCAACAAAGATACGCCCACGATGATAATGGCGGCTACGAGCGGCCCTATCACCGGAATGAATTCCAGCAATCCACCCACGGTCCCCAGCACCAGAGCGTAGGGCATCCTCATCAAGCCCAGAACCGCCGAATACGTTACCAGCGAGAGAGCCGCCAGGCTCAGTTGTGCGCGGATAAAGTGCGCCAGCATCTGATTCAAGTCGCTAAGCACGCCCTGCAGCAGTTCCCGCTGCGGCCTCGACTGCACAAGGTCAAGCAGAATCTGGCTGAAACCGCTGCCATCTTTCAGAAAAAAAATCGATAACAGCGGAACAATCACCAGCAGCCAAGCTTGTTTGGCCACATCCGCCACCCATAATCCAACGGCCTGCGCCAGTTTCGCGATTTCATCGCTATGGCTGGCCAGGTAGTCCCGCGCCAAGTCGACCGCCCGGGCGTTCCAGCCGTGCTCTTGTCCTAGTTGCTCCGCGATCTGCCCGGAACTCAAACGCGAAATTGCGGGCAGCGATTGGCCTAAGCGGGCACTTTCCCGAGCGATCCGCGGTCCCGTGGAAACGAAAAACAACACCACCAAACCCAGGAGCAGAATGTAGATTACTGCAATGGCGCGTCCTCGCCCACGCAAAAGTTTCTCCAGATACGACACCAAGGGGCTCATCAGGTAGGCAAAAAAGATCGCAAACAGAAACGCCACCAAGGTTTGTCGTGCGGCATAGAGAAACCCCAACCCCAGCGCAAATAAAAGCACTGTGATCAAGATCCGGGCCGTACGTGCATCCGCCAGCGGCAAAATGTTGCTCCAGGCAATTCAAATCTCGCGAGGCGATCCGCGTTTTCGCTAGTCCCGTATCACCTCAGTATTATCGTCCGCAATCAACACACGCATTAGCTTGAACTGGTCTTTATCGTCCACCCAAAGTGCCCAGGAGAACGCTTCGCCCTTGAGGTTCAGCCGCAGCAGTTCCCGCTCGGTTCCGCGTATTGTTACCTTTTCTCTTCCCACCAGTTCCATGCGTACCCGCATTGAAGTCCGGTCTTGCGGCACCAGCGCACCGAATTCCAGCGGCTGGCACTGGCGATGGGGAGCCTCGCCGCTGCAGGGAGCTAATGCCAGATAGTGCCACACCAGGACCTCGCGGTGAATGAAAAAGTTGTTGTCCAGAATGGCCGAGGTGTTCGGCATCAGAAACGGCTGTTCCGCCGGCTTGGAGGAGGCCGCGGTCGTAATTTTTTCCAGCAGGAATTCGTCTTTGGGGGTTACTACCAGCGAGCCGCTTCCATCGCTCCATTCATACCGAACCAATTCGCCGCTGCCGGTCATCTGTAGTTCCGACCTTTGGACGGCTGCCGCGGAATTGCCGGATTCTTGCAGCCGCGACTTCACTACGCTGATGCCATTGTCCTGCAGCACGCTGAAACTCTCGGTCACCACGCGCTGGCCCTTGACGAAAACGCCGAACGAGCCGGCATCCACGGTTTGGCTGCCCGCCGGTTTCGGATTGTCTTTCTTGTCCCGGGCGTAGGTCACAACCGCGCACGCCAGAACCGCGACCATTCCCCATCTTACGTGCGCGACCAGAGTCACTAGTTTTCTCCTCGGTTTCCCCCGCGGCGACGTAGCCCCAAAGCTTGAATCAGCTCTGCCGCGATCTCTGCGACGGCCTTCCCGTTTGTTTCGTGTCTCAACGATGCTCTCAAGTAATACGGGCGCCGTTTCTCGTAGAGGTCCCTAAAATCTTGTGACTCAGTGAGTAACGGCCGCTCGTGACCCAACTGTGCCGGCTCCTGCGTGCACCGCCGCCACAATTCATCCACTCCAGCGTCTAAGAAGACAGTCGGAATTTTCAGGGCTTCAATTAACATAGCATTGGATTCGTGGATAAATGCTCCTCCACCCAGGGCTATCACTGCTTCGGAGCCGCCGCTCAACTCCTGCAGCAGTTCCTTCAGGGCCTCGTGCTCCGTCCGACGAAATTCAGCTTCCCCGGAATTTCGGAAGATCTCTGCTATCGTTTTTCCTCGGTGCCGTTCAATCCGTTGGTCGAGATCTTCAAAGCTCCAGCCCAGTTGCCCAGCAAGAACTCGGCCCACACTACTCTTGCCGGCGCCCATGAAGCCCACCAGCATGACTGCCCGTATTCCGGGTTGACCGGTCGCAGTATCGCTACGAAGTGCACTGGGCCGTGGAACTCTGGCCGAAACCTTCGGACGCCGTTTTCGCTGCTTCAGTTTTCTCTTCTTTATTGTTTTTCGGAGCGTTTTCTGAGATGGATTTTACCACTGAAGGTTCGCAATACTACGGTAGATGAGACCGCGACGCGGCCGACCGTACCTGCGAAGGCACGACCCTTGTCGAGCGCAAAGTATGTGTGGGCTTTGGGCTGGAGAGGAATATCGTCGTGCACTTCGCCGCGAACCGAGCGGGCGCTGACGTCGGCGGACGTCCACTCGGGAATGGTGGCGTCGATGTCGCCACTGTGGCTGGTCAGCCGATATTCACCGCTATTGCCGAAGTCCCCGATGTAGTTGATACGGCCGCTGGTCGAGACCACTTGCACCAGCGAACCATTCACCCGGTTCAGCGTAACTTCGCCGCTCAGCGAATCGACCTCGACGTGCCCGTTTTTTATATTGTCCAGATTCACGGCGCCGTTCATCGTTTTCACGTGCACGTGAGCGTCTGATATATCACGAACATCCACGGCCGCTCCCGGACCTTCCAGATTTACATCCCCGTGCAGTTTCTCCGCGTGGAGCGACCCTGTGCTGGAATGCAAGGTGATGCTGGCATCTGCCGGAACCAGAATTTCATAGTCCACGCGGCCGGATTCGGCGTCGGCGCCGGCCAGCAGGTGCGACTGAATATCAACCCGGTTCCCGCTTTGATTGTTATCCACTTCCACCTTATCGGAGTGCAAAATCGCAACGACCGTTACAGTATTGCCCGAGGAAGGCTTGACCGAAATCGACCCATAAGGATTCATCACCGACACGCCGGATCGCGGCCCGACTGTGAAGTGCAGCTCTTTCTTGCTTTCCGCCACCAGCGCCCCCGCCATGATTACGGTCACGGTGACGAGCTTTGCCGCGCGTTTACTCAACATAAGTCAATCTCCCAAGCCACCTACCCTCGCCGAAAACCCGTTCTCGGAAAATCTCCACCGCTAGGGCAGAGGCCGATCCATCGCCATCTCAAATAGCATGGATTTCTGCTGGTATGCATCCATCAGCGACCGCCGGGCGTCCTCGTCATTCGGATTCTCGTTTACCACGCTTTGCGCGTCGCGGATGGATTCATTCACCCGCCGCAGGTTCTCTTCGTATTGGCTCTGCATCGCCGGAGCGTTGGCTGCAACTTCCTGGATCAAGTCATCATCGTTCAGCCCTGATAGATTCACTACCGGCGTGACCACCATGGCCTCTTGATGAGACGGATTGGGCAACGACTGATGACGTTGATAGATTCCCACAGCCAACAGCAACATGGCCGCTGCCGGTACAAGCCATCGTGCCGCTCCCCAGCGCGCGCTGAAGGAGGACACGGGCGACCGCCGGTCTTGGTCCGTACGCTGGGGACGAATCAACCCTTCCTGCCGCAGCGCGATCTCAATCGAGTTCCACACTCTCGGGCTGGGTTCGTCACTCGCGTGCAGTTCGCAAGCCGTCGCAACGATCAGATTTAATTCTTTCAGCAACGCGGAGCATTCTGGACATGCTCTTAGGTGGGTACTCTGCTCTAGTGTGCTGCCGTCTTCCACTTCCGCCAAGCTCTGCTGCAGCTCAACGCAATTCATACGACCTCTCCCCGAGTCTACTGCGATTCTAACGATCACCGCAGCTCGAACGCCCCTGCCGAGGTTACGAATGTTCCTCGTCTAATTCAGTTCTGACTGGTTTCCTACCCTACTCGAGATTTCCCGGCCTTTTCGGCTCTATTCATCTTGAGCAGGTCGCGCAACTTCATGCGCGCCTTGTGCAACTGCGACTTGCTGTTGCCGATCGAGCATCCCACCAGACCGGCGATTTCATTATGCTCGTAACCTTCCACGTCGTGAAGAACAAAAATCGTTTTGTAGCCGGGAGGCAGATCGTTCACTGCCCTCTGCAACTGCAGCCGGTCAATCGACCCGACTAATGCCGTGTCATCCGCCCCAAAATCCTTCTTCGGCGAATCATCCTCGGTACCTTGGGTAGTCTCTTCCAACGAAACCACGGGGAGGCTCTTCTTCCTCAAATGCATCAGCACCACATTTACCGACAGACGATGCAGCCAGGTCGAAAAAGCCGACTCCCCGCGAAACGTACCGATCTTCCGGTATAGCTGCAGAAATGCTTCCTGCACCAGATCTTCCGCCTCGGCGGTGTTCGCCGTCATTCGCAGACAAAGCGAATACACTCGTCGCTTGTGCTTGTCATAGAGCACCTTGAACGCTTCCGCGTCCCCGAGCTTGGCCCGTTCAATGGCCTCGGCTTCACTGAGTTCAGTGGTTTTTTTCTGTCGTGGCTCGGTCAACTCGTCTTTTCCGGCCGCACTCATTCGGATGCGGCATAAGTAGTTTGTGTTGTATCGTTTGCGTGCCCTTGCCGAACGTCGGGTGCGCGTCTTTGGTTCCAGAATATCAGAGTATTTCTACCGAACTTCGGATGGCCTCCCGGGGCTTCATTGGAGTTTCAGACACCTTTGGAAAGCCTTTGCATTGGGAGAGTTGGAGCATCAGTCCACCCCAGACTTTAAACCCCACTGGAAGCGAAGAGTCGCAATCTTCCGAAATTTGTAGCGTTGAGGGATTAAGTTAAGCCTTACTGTTGGCCGTAGTAATCGTTTCCAGACCATGACCGTGCGGCCCCAGTTCCCGCTGCCGCAGCAGAAACGCAAAGACAACTCCGAGGACTCCCAGAATCGAGAAAATCCACATCCCCAGGTTGTAGCCCGCCGGATTGGTGGCGTCGGCATGGCCATAATTGTTAGCCCATCCCACCAGCAAGTTAAGTCCGAACAGCCCGATATTCTGGATCATGGTCATTAACCCATACGCCGTCCCCAGTTTCGATTGATCGACGATGTAAGCCACTGACGGCCACATTACCGCTGGGATCAGCGAAAACGCGACCCCCATCATCGCCATCGGCACATATAAGTTGATGCGCGTGTAAGCCATCATCAGATATACGGGAATCAGCAGCAGCGATCCGAACATCATCAACAAAGCGCGTTTGCCCACTCGATCCACCCATAGCCCAAAGAGCGGCGTTGCGATCATGGCAAACAACGTCAGCATGCTCGACAAGAATCCGCCAAATTCACGCGAGGTGCCATGCGCCTCCATGAAAAACTTCACCGCGAAAGTCTGGAAAGGGAAGATGGCTGAGTAGAAAACAATGCAGAGGGCCACAATAAGCCAGTAGCTTACGCCGAACTTCCAAAGGTCGGCGAAGACCACTTTGTCGGTTGAGACCTCACCCAGGCGATAGTTCTTCTCGGCCCATACTTCCATGATCCAGTAAATGACAGCTCCCACCACGCACAGGGAAGAGAAGGCAAGTGCGATCAGGAAGGGAGCTCGCCAGCTGGCATATGCCGCACGCGCCCAGGTTGGAGAGTTAAGAGCGGCGAATGTGCCCAGGCGCGACGCCGTCAGGTTCAGTCCGAATGCAAAGCTCAGTTCTTTGCCGCGGAACCAGCGCGCCAGCGCGGTGGTGACCGCAACGTTGAGTGATTCCGCTCCCATCCCGAAAATAAGGCGTCCCGTTGCCATGATCGGGAGGTGACCGGATGCCACGGTGATGGCTGGACCAATGAAGCAAAGCACGCCAAAGATCATCAGCGATTTTCGCAATCCAATCCGGTCAATGATGAAACCGCCAATGAGCACCGTAAAAATGTTGGGAAAGCTATAAATGGCCTGCAGGAATCCGATGTCCAGATCAGAAAACCGAAGTTGTTGCTTGAGCACATCGGCGAGAGGGCTAAGAGCGTCGTACACGTAATAGCTGCCAAACATCGCCAGACTGACAAAGATCAGGACCAGCCACCGGTACAGGCGGCTCGGTTCAGGTCGCACAGTTTCCGTCATCCACGCTCTCTATCTTCGAGCAGATTGAACTCCTGGATTGCGAGCAGAGAAGAGTAGCAGATCGCAGGAACAATTCGCGACCAGGCGAACTCACCAACAGGCGCGCCTGAGCTTCAATACTTCACAATCGCCGCAAATGATTTCGGATCGAGCGACGCCCCGCCCACCAGCGCGCCGTCGATTTCCTCCTGCGCCATCAGGGCTGAGGCATTGTCGGGCTTTACCGATCCCCCATAGAGAATGCGCAACTTCGTGGCGAAATCTTCGCCAAATATTTCGGTGGCTTCGCGGCGGATCACCGCATGCGCTTCGGCGGCGAGTTCTGGCGTCGCCGTTTTTCCAGTGCCAATGGCCCACACCGGCTCGTAGGCCACCACCAGATTGGCGGCTTTCTTTGCGGAGACAGCATGGAAAGCTCGCACACACTGGCGGCGGAGAACGTCGTCGGTCAGTCCTGCCTCGCGTTCTTGGAGTACTTCGCCCACGCAACAGATCGGCGTGAGACCGGCCTCCAGTGCCGCTTTCAGCCGCAGGTTCACCGTGTCGTCGGTTTCGCCAAAGTACTGCCGGCGCTCCGAGTGTCCGATGATGACGTGGGTCACGCCCAACGCCAGCAGCATCGCCGCCGATGTTTCTCCCGTGAAGGCGCCCTCCGACTTCCAGTGCACATTCTGACCGCCAATGGCCACATTCGACCCTTTCGCCGATTCCAGTGCAGCGGCGAGATCAATGTCAGGCGGACAGACCACGATTTCATCACGTCTGTGGCCTGAGATCAGCGGCAGGAAATCGCGGAAAAAGTCGCGGGTCTGATCAGGTGTTTTGTACATCTTCCAGTTGGCGGCGATGAGCTTCTTTCTCATGAGGAGGCCTTTTCAATTCGGAGTGGATAAGCGGTGTTGGAAGAGATGCACTTTTCGGCGGCTCGTGTGTACGCTCTCAAAGTGGCGATATCAAAGAGAACAAATCGAACCTTGTTGACATGATTAGCTGAGGCCAGGGCCTCGACTGTAGACGCAATCGCGATGGATGCCGCTTCCGAAACTGGGTATCCGAAAGCCCCGGTTGAAATCGCAGGGAATGATAAAGATTCGATCGCGTGTTCATCGGCCAAGCGAATGCATTCGCGATGACAACTCGCCAGTTTTTCAGCTTCGCCATCGTCTCCCCCGCGATAGACCGGCCCGACAGTATGGATCACATGTCTTGCGGCCAGCCGTCCCCCTGTAGTGATCACAGCCTTTCCCGCTGGCAGGCTTCCAATCTTGCTTACAATCTGCCGGCATTCGGCGAGGATAGCAGGTCCGCCGACCCGGTGAATGGCGCCATCCACTCCACCTCCGCCCAGAAGAGATGAGTTCGCTGCGTTTACGATCGCACCGGCCGTCTCACGTGTAATGTCGGCCGGCCCTAAGAACTCAACATTCTTGTCGCGCTCCAGCACCAGTCGAATTGTGAAATCTTGCACGCGCGTATCCAGAGCAATCACTTCTTGTCCGTCAATGCCTCAACCCCCGGCAGCTTCTTACCTTCCAGAAATTCAAGCGACGCTCCGCCGCCGGTGGAAATGTGCGTCATCTTATCGGCGACTTCGGCGCCGTGCACCGCGGAGACCGTATCGCCGCCGCCCACAATCGAAATCGCACCCGCATTTTCCGCCACGGCATGGGCCACTTTGAACGTCCCCCGGGAGAATCCCGGAACTTCAAACACTCCCATGGGCCCATTCCACACGATCGTTCGCGCGCGCGAGATTTCCTCCGAAAACAATTCGATTGTTTTCGGCCCAATGTCGAGCGCCATGCGGTCGGCCGGAATCGGCTGACCTTCGCCGATCTGCTGCACTACGGCGTTGGCCTCCGGTTTCATCGCCACCATATGATCAATGGGCAGCAGGAACTTCACATTTCGTTGCTTGGCTTCGTCCAGCAGTTGCCGCGCCAGGTCAACTTTATCCGCTTCAACCAGCGATTTGCCGATTTCCTGTCCCCGCGCCTTCAGGAAGGTGTAAGCCATGCCACCACCGACAATGAGCGAGTCCACCTTCCCCATAAGATTGCGAATCACGCCGATCTTGTCGCTAACTTTGGCCCCGCCGAGGATTGCCACAAACGGCGGCTCCGGATGCTCCAACGCTTTGCTCAGATATTGCAGCTCCTTCTCCATGAGCAAGCCGGCCGCCGATCTTGACACGAACTTTGTAATGCCCACGGTGGAGGCGTGCGCCCGATGTGCCGTGCCGAAGGCATCGTTGACGTAGAAATCCGCCAGATTTGCCAGCTGCTTCGAGAACTTCTCGTCGTTTGCTTCCTCCTCCGCGTGAAAGCGGAGGTTCTCCAAAAGCAACGTTTGGCCTTTTTCCAGCTGCGTGGCAACTTCTTCCGCCTCGGGACCGACGCAGTCTGGGCAGAAGCCGACGTTTTCCCCGCGCGCCAGTTCTTTGTCGAGCACCATCCGCAACCGCTCGGCTACCGGCTTCAGGCTCATCTTCAGATTAGGCCTGCCCTTCGGCCGTCCCAAATGCGAGGCCAGAATCAGCCGCGCTCCGTGCCGCAGGGCGTATTCGATGGAGGGCAGAGTTTCGCGGATGCGCGTGTCGTCCATGACGCGTCCGTCTTCCAGCGGAACGTTAAAGTCGACGCGCATGAAGATGCGGTTGCCGTTGAGAGGGAGGTCACGAATGGAAAGCTTGGACATTGGCTGGTCGTCCTTATTAGATGTGATATGAAACGTAGCGCCGCCGTCCCGGCGGTTGTCGTGCGGGCGTCTCGCCCGCACTTCGCGACAGCCGGCAAGATGCCGGCGCTACAGAACCTACAAACCTTTGCTGGCCATATAGTGAATCAGGTCTCGCACGCGGCAGGAGTACCCCCATTCGTTGTCATACCAGGAGATCACCTTGACGCAATTGCCGCCCACCACCAGGGTCAAGAGCGAGTCGACGATCGATGATCGCGGATCGCCTTTGAAATCCGAAGATACTAGCTCATTCTCTTCGTAGCCCAGATAACCCTTCAGCGGCCCGCTCTCGGACGCCTTCTTCAGCGCCGCATTCACTTCGTCCTTGGTCGTCTTCTTCTCTACCCACACCACTAGATCGACCACCGAAACATTCGGTGTAGGCACGCGCATGGAGAATCCGTCGAGCTTGCCAGCTAGCTCAGGGAGAACCAGCCTCAGCGCCTTCGCCGCGCCCGTGGATGTAGGAATCATTGACAGTGCCGCAGCTCGCGCCCGTCGCAGATCTTTGTGCGGAAAGTCGAGAATCACCTGATCGTTGGTATAGGAGTGAATCGTCGTCATCGTCCCGCTGACAATCTTGAACTCGTCATTGATCACCTTGGCGATTGGCGCGAGACAGTTCGTGGTGCAGGACGCGTTCGAAATAATGTGATGTTTCGCGGCATCATATTTCTCGTGGTTCACCCCCAGCACAACCGTGATGTCCTCATTCTTTGCCGGAGCTGAAATGATTACCTTCTTCACCGGCCCGCGCAGGTGCTTCTTGGCATCGTTGGCGTCGGTGAAACGGCCTGTGGATTCAATCACAACCTGCGCGCCCACCGATTCCCAGGGTAGAGCCGCGGGATCTTTCTCTTTGAAGACTTTGATAACCTTCCCGTCCACCGTAATGCTGTCCGCGCCTGCACTGATCTTGTTCGGCAGATTGCCGAGAATGGAATCGTACTTCAGCAGGTGCGCCAGCGTTTTGGGATCGGTAAGGTCGTTGACCGCTACAAATTCCAGATTCGGGTCATTGAGCGAAGTGCGTAAAACGTTGCGGCCGATGCGTCCGAAGCCGTTGATGCCAACTTTGATTGCCATGGTTTCTCCATTCTTATGAATGCCATCACAGAATCTTCTTGGCCTTTATACGACAGATGATGGTAGCAGGACAGGGCACCCGCGTAAATGATCGCTGGCGCAGATCGCGAGCAGTTTTACTCCCATCACGGAACTTTGTGCGTTTGATCCTTGACAGCGATACTAAGGAAAGGTTAGCTCGAGATAAGTATCCGTCCTGTACCAGATCAGCGGCAGCCGTGCTGCCCAATACTTCCGGTTAATCGCCTGGCGAGCGTGAGCATGCTCTTCCCGTGGCAGGATTCGCGCCGATGCCGTAAATTCAGGGCCGCTCACCCTTCCGCGAATCGTGCAGGGAGCGACACGCACTCGGGGATTGTTGCGGATGCGCTTCGCTTTGCCCATGTCGCTGCGCGTCATCACGTACAATTTGTCCGCTTCTTCTCCAAACCACACCGGAGTCGCAACCGCTACGCCGTTTTTCCGAAACGTTGTCAGAGACATGTATTTCTGACCGCGGACCGCGGATGGGATCGCCTCAGGCATCACCGTCATTGTAATGGGTCTACACCGAGCTGGTACGTCGCTGCGAGTATTTTCCTCCGCTGTCCGGCGTGGTTCGTCTGACCCCTCATGGATTGATCCCGCCCTCTCTTCTGTGTTAAAAGCCTTGCATGCGCAAATGGATGCGTGAGCGCTTGCAGCGCCGCAAGAAAACACCGGCAGGCCCATCCGACCAACCCACTCCTCCTCCCCTGCAGCCAGCCTATTTTGACGCGGAACAGGCGCCCGGCGGGGAGTCCGAGAGCGCGAGCGAATCGGAAAGTTCGGTTCCGCCCCAGCCCGTGCCGGAACCTCGATCAGTTCGCCGGACGAGTTCGAGTGAGCCTCCATCCGAAGCTCAACCTCCGGCTTCGCAGCGTGCTCCTAGCGGTAGCCGAAGGCGTCGCGGAGGTCGCGGACGAGGGGGTCGAGGACGCGAGCAGGCTGTAGCACAAGCCTTTACTCCTGCCGTAGTGAAAGGCTCTATTCCGGCATTGCCGCTCGAATCGGCGGAAGAAGAAATGCCGGATGCTGCAGACGCAGAAGGCCAAACCGTTGAGCCCGTCGCTACGGCCGCGCCGAAGCCTCCCGCACCCGCCGCAGTCGCTCAACGTCCGCCAAAAGGTGTGGTTGTGCTGGCGATAGGATTGCCAGGCTCCGGAAAGAGCTCGTGGTTCAAACGCCACAACGTGGTGCCGCTCTCCAGCGATATGGTCCGGTCGTTACTATTCGACGATATTCGCGAACAGCGTTTTCAAGACCTCGTCTTCTCCAACCTCCGCTCCATGCTCAAGGCGCGTCTCATCGCAAAACGTCCGATGAATTATGTGGATGCAACTAACCTCACGCCGCAGGAGCGCCAACATTGGATCAAGCTGGCCAAGGATTATCAGTACGAAGTGCACGCGGTCTTCTTCGACGTCCCACTCGAGGTGTGTGTCGAGCGGCATCAGCGTCGCGATCGCGTTGTTCCCGAAGACGTAATGCGTCGCATGGCTGCGAAACTCAAGCCGCCCGCCTTTGAAGAGGGCTTCGCGAAAATCACAGTGGTGAGGGTGAAGAAGAAGGATGCCGAAGCGGGTTAACGCGATCGTCGACGGGACTTCTACCCTTTCAGATACGGCAGCATCTCTTTAAACGCCGGAGATCCCGAAGAGCGCATCAGTTCATAAATCATCATCTCAGTGGAAGAGATCACCGCCCCTGCGGCGCGCATTCTTTCGAGACCAATCTTCCAATTCCATTCCGTTCGCGAGCTTACTGCATCCGAAGCGACGTGTACGATGTAGCCTTCCCGCAGCGCCGCCAGCGCCGTCTGCGTAACGCAGATGTGGCTTTCCATACCGCACAGTAACAAAGTGTTGCGGTTGCCCGGCAAGCGTTTGAGCAGTGTGCAAAACACTTCGCTGCCCAAACAGGAGAATAGATTTTTGTCGATCGCCCCGCTTTCCGGCAGCAGGGAAGCGATCTCCGGCACGGTCCCGCCCAACCCCTTCGCGTATTGTGTGCTCACGATCGCAGGAATCTTGAGCACGCCTGCTGCGCGGATCAGCAGCTTCGCATTCCGCACCAGCTGTTCTTTCTGAAAAATCGGCGGTAACAGCTTTTCCTGAATATCCACCACCAGCAGGGCGCACCGCTCCGCTTCCAGCGGCCGACGCGCTACATCGGCGTAGTCGGCCGCGGCAATCTTCTCAAATGAGGTTGGCATCGATATCTTCCCACCACGTCCGATGCTAATTGTACCGTTTGAACTTAGACGGAGACCACCAGCAAAATCTCGATGAACATAGCATTCTTTAATTGCCTCCACTCGCGGCTAGAGGCGAGCGCGAAACCCGCTGCGCGGGCTCGGTCTGCTGCAATTTGTTCAAGGATGCGAAGTGCAGCAATACCGAGAGAGGTACCAGGAACACCGGAACCAGCGCCAGCGGAAAGGCGCTAACGAGTTCATTGGGCGCACCGAACGCCAACCTTTGCAGTGGCGAAGGCGAAGTCAAGACACCCATGGTAAGGGCCACGACTAAATCGCAGATCCCCAAGAGATTCCAAGCGCGTACGTATCCGGCAGCACGACGCGAGCCACGCGCGTAGGCCAAACCGACCATCGGTGCTAACAAGCCAACCATAACGTCGCCCACCCCCGCCGGCCAGGCAAACTCCCCAGGCAGATGTCCGCCTGCATAGAGAATAAGAAAGATGAACCCAAGCGCTCGATAGACCTGCACGCCAACGATCCACTGCAGCGGCACAGCCTCGAGAGCCCGCTTGAGCATCCCCCATCGCCAAAATAGCGCGACGCCAGTCACGATAGGAATTAGTACGCCATATGGAATCGTGGGAAAGCGGTTCGCTACACCTCGATAGAATCCGAACCAGGAGAGCAACACAGCCGCGAAGAGCCACGCCACCATGGGCACTCCAATGCTCCAAACCGCTTGCTTGCGCTCGCGGGCCGGCCACCGCGCGAGCCTGAGCGCTCTGTCCAGTCCGAACAGCAACGTGGCTGTGATTGCCAAAGTTCCGCTGAGCACGTAAGGAATCAGGTAACTGGGCATCAGGTAATTCATAGGTGCGGGCCTCCTTGCCTCGCCATATCAATAGATGTAGATACATCTAATACGTTGCAAACTATTTCTCTCCGTCACCCGATGAATGATAGAGTATGTATATACATGCATTTATGAGAACCATTCGAAATGCCGGGCCGCGGAGGGACACGGCGGTTCAACTGCCATGCGCATGCGCGAACGTGCGCCGAGCTGCCCGGGTGGTGACCCAGCTCTACGATGACGCGCTCCGCCCAAGCGGGCTGCGTGCCACCCAATTCACGCTATTACAATCCCTGACTCTTGCGCCGGAGACCTCTCAGAAGGACTTGGCCGGATTACTGGGAATCGACAGCACCACCCTGACTAGAACATTGTCCCTTTTGCGGCGAAAGGGTTGGCTTCGTGCCGAGACAGGCGCCGACCGTCGCGAGCTCCGCCTTACTCTAACGCCGGCGGGACAAAGAGAATACCAGCGCGTACTCCCCTATTGGCAGTCAGCCCAGAAGCGCCTGCGGCAGGCGTTGGGCGAGGCGAATTGGAATCAAGCTATGAGGGCGGTATGCGCCTTGGGGAGTTCGCCGCGAGCTGACTGAGACACCATCAATTAGACGACATCATTGACCGCGCTCTGCCCGAAATCATAGACTTAGAAGGTTAGATCGGCTCTGCCCGCTGCCCCCTCGTTCAACGGCTAGGACACCTGCCTCTGGAGCAGGCTATCGGGGTTCGAATCCCTGGGGGGCAGCCAGACTCTCCTCTAAAGCAATCGCGTCCGGTAGTTCCGCCATTACGCCCCACGTTTACCTAACCGGCGCGTTCAGCGCAGCCACCAGTTCCACAAAATTCGCCGCGTGCACGGCTCGGTCCACAGCTTCCTTGTGGCTGAAAAGTTCGCTGGCGTCTCCCAACAAGTCGTGCTGCGATTAGCTGTCTCCGGTCAGGATCATGATAATTAGGCGCGCCGGTTTGCCATCGCGCGCATCGAAATCGATTCCTGTCGATTTTGCCGCGATCACCAGCGGTCTGGTTAACCCGTTCACCCGCGCATAGGGCACCGCCAATTCATTTCCCAACCGCTCGGGACAATCCGCTCCCGTTCCGAGACTAACCGAAACAGCCTTTCCGGCGCATTACTCACGGCTTCCGCCGCCACTTCACACATTTCCCGCAATGCTAACAGCGCGAAGATGAGCGGATTCGCTCCTTCTTGCGCACCGAGATATTGAGGAAAATGCTGGCCGCCAGGAAGCCGGCTCCTAAGGGGAATGCCACCCCGAAAAGACTCACCAGCAGGGCGCTCTTGCCTTGCCGGAAGATGCTGCGCAGATCGATCTCCAAACCTGCCGTCAGCAAAAAGAAAACCACCCCCCAGTGTGGTGACGGTGTCCAGCACAATTGGCATCGGCCCAGTGGTGGGAACAAGGCTTCATAGACGTGCGGCCGGAACCGCCCCAAAACCGTCGGTCCCAGGAATATGCCGACGGAAATATCTCCGAGGATCGAGGGCTGGCCAATCTTCTGCATCAACTCCGCCGCCAGCTTGGCGCAGCCGAGCAACACTGCCAGCGCCATGAACATCGTCATCACATCATGCGGAGTCAAATGTGGCATGGCCCATCCTTCCAAGAAACTCACAACAGAATAAACGCTTCGCAGCCTCAAATAGGGACCGGCTTCTCCCCAGGCCGGGTCCCATTGTTGACACAATTGTAAGTTACAGCTTGAAACCGATTCGTCGAAGGCTGCACTTATGGCGGCAGCAACTTCACTGGCAGCGTGGTGGCAGATTTCGACGCCCAAGCGGCCACACAAAAAAGAAGAAAGCCGCATAGAAAACGAGCGACGGTCAATTTCGATCGATCATCGTCTCGCGTTCTTTCGGGCTTGCATCATTCCGGCGCGAAGTCCCCGCACCACAATTTGCTGATAACCGCTGCGGTCCAGTTCATTCATAACCGTGGCGGCGATTCCCCTTGGCGTAGCGGCTTCCTGCAGCAACTGATCCAATGGCACTTTGCCTTCGCGCCAAGCCAGAATCCCATCCGCCAAGGCGTGAGCGGCGGCCACCCGCGCGCTCCTCGCGTCAAGCCCTATTGCTTCCGCCGCATCAACCAGCGCCGCCAGCGCGTGATAGCCGTGGCTGCTGGAATAAGTGACAGTGAAAGCATCGAACCGGCTCTCAGGAATTTCCAGCACGGGACCCACAAGCAAGAACAGATCGCGCACTTCCTTGCGCCCCGCGTCGGGCCAGCCCCGGCCAAATGTCAGCGCTGTCAGTCCACATCCGCTGCGGGACACGGGGCTTGGCATAGCCCGCGCCCATCGTACCGGTCGCCCCAATCCTGCCCGAAGTTTGAACAGAGGAACACCGGCCGCCAAACTCACCGCCGTCAGCGGCCGGAGAATCCTTCCGATTTCTTCCAGCAACTGGCGCACTGAGTCCGGGCGCACTGCGATGATCAGGAGGTCTGCCGCTTCCACCGCGCGATGTAGATCTGGTTCGACGATCACACCATACTGCCGCTTTAGTTGTTGCAGCTTCTTGGAATGCCGGTCATACACAACGATAGGCCGGCGGTACTTCGCCAGTCGCAGTCCGGCTACGAGCGCGCTGGTAATACGCCCGCCTCCAAGAAAAACAGTCGCCTTCACGAGAGTCCCGAGCAGGCCTGGTCTGCAGCATCAACGAGCGCCTCTACATCGGCATCCGTGTGCGCTGTCGAGATAATCCAGTGCAGGCCGTTGGAAGGAGTCATATAGATTCCTCGCTCCAGCAGTCCGTGGACAAATTGCGAATAGCGTTTCGCATCCACGAACTCGCAATATTCCCGATAATTGTGGATAGCCTCGCGATCGGTGAAGTAAATCTGGAACATGGGTCCGAAGCCTTGCACGATCGCCTTTGTCCCATGTCGGCGAAACACTTCCCGAAGTCCGGCGATAGCGGCATTACCCACTGCGTGAAGCTTTCGGTAAGTGTCGGGGGCGGCTAGCAGATCCAGGTTGGCTGTAACCACCTTCATGGTCAGTCGATGACCGTTAAAAGTGCCATAGTGCAGAACCATGTTCTCGCTCCACTGCATTCGCTCCAGGATCGAGCGCAGTCCTGCCACCGCGCCGACAGGAAATCCCGCGCCCAGCGCCTTGCCGAAGGTGCTGATATCCGGCTTAACGTCGTAATATTCCTGGCAGCCGCCGGGGGCATAGCGGAATCCGGTGACCACCTCGTCAAAAATTAGCAGCGCGCCGCAGTCTCGCGTGAGTTCTCGCAAGCGCTGCAGATATCCATCTCGCGGAAGAATACAACCCATGTTGGCCATGATGGGTTCGGTGATCACCGCTGCCAGTTCGTGCCCGTGCAGCTGGAGAACCCGTTCGAGTGCATTCACATCGTTCCATGGCGCCAGCACAACCTCGTCGAACGTCGAAGCCGGTATGCCTTCAGAATCTGGAATGCGCTCCGGATTCTCCACCGGACCCAACTGCTCCGGCGGATGACTATGCGCGTTCAGAAGAAACGGATCGTACCATCCGTGATAGTGTCCTTCGAACTTCAGGAACTTACGCCGTCCCGTACGCGCGCGGGCCAGACGTAAAGCCAGCATGGTCGCTTCACTGCCAGTGTTGGTGAAGCGCACCAGTTCGGCTGACGGAACCATGCGGCGAAACCGTTCCGCGGCTTCGATTTCCGCGGAGGTTGCGGCCGCGAAGTGGGACCCTTCCGCCATCGCCTCGCAAACCGTCTTCACTAGCGTCGGGTGCGCATGCCCCTGAATCAGCGCCCCGAACGACATCATGAAGTCGACATACTGATTGCCGTCTGCATCCCATACGTGGGACCCGTCGCCGCGTTCCAGCATGATCGGTCCGCGTGTGTATACTGCTGCGCCACGCGATGGCGAGTTCACGCCTTCGACTAACGACTGCTGTGCCCGTTCGAACCACTCCTGAGAGTGAGTGCGGTTTCGCGTCTGGATTGTCTGCGTCATGTGAGATTGACTTTTCTTAACCCGATCCCGCCAGGCCTCCGCCATCCACCACCAGCGCCGTTCCGGTCACAAACGAGGACGCATCGCTGGCGAGATAAAGCGCGGCTTGAGCGATCTCCTCCGGCGTTCCGACTCGCCCCAGAGGGCGCTTGGCAGAGTCCGAGAGAAATCGATCCTCTGCTTCGCCCAATTGCCGCGCCTCGCCACGCAGCATCGCGGTATCGGTGTCGCCCGGGCAGATGCAATTCACCCGAATTTTCTGTCCGCCATGGTCAATCGCCATGGCCTTGGTGAGCAGCACTACAGCGCCTTTTGAAGCACAGTAAACTGCCGCCCGCCCGCCACCCGCCAGCCCCCATCCCGAAGCCGTGTTGACAATCGAACCGCCGCCCGCATTCGCCATGATGGGAATCACTTCGCGTGACATAAGGAAGATGGATTTTACATTGACTGCCATTACCGCGTCCCAATCGTCCTCACTGATCTCAATCACAGAAGCGCGGCGGATAATGCCTGCATTATTGAACAGCACATGAATGCCACCGAATTCCTGAACAGTGCGTTCGATCACGCACCGACAGTCGCTGGCGCGAGTCACGTCGGCGCGCTCGAAAATCGCCCGGCCGCCCCCAATGGAAATTTCGCGCACGACCTCGATGCCAGCTGGCTGGTTCAGGTCGACAATAGTCACCGCCGCGCCCTCACGGGCAAAAAGCAGTGCAGTGGAGCGGCCGATCCCGCCCGCTCCCCCAGTAATGACAGCCGTCTTGCCTTGGAGTTGGTTCCCGAGCATTGTTTTTCTGGCTGACTAAACGCGGCTTCGTAGAAAGAAAGACAACAGCGAAGGGGGCCACCAATTTAGCTCCCGACATACCTCGCATATAAACTTCGCGCAACTCCAGTGTCGGTTGTTCCCTTGATGATCGCCCGCCCGTCAGGGAATAGAGTCATCTCATAGGGCTCGCGCCAGAACTTCAGCACGAACTCATTGTGTCGCACCACACCGAGCGTTTCCAGTCGCCGCTGCATCTCAGCAAAATCAATCGGCCTGGCCCGTTCGTGAATCTGCACGGAGTTTCGCCCGCACATTGTGATATGAGGCCGTCCCTCGCCTGCCAGATGCACAAAGTCCCGCTCGCCGCATGCCCGGCAACCAGCGCGTGGTTTTCCCGCCGCAATCTCCGCCTGCTCGTTTGTCCAAACATCAAACGACCAGAGCGTCTTCCGCAATTTTCCCAGTGCCTCACCGCCCACTAGCAACTTCACAGCTTCGGTCGCGGCCACCGAGGCAACCATATTCACCGCTGTATTTAGAATCCCCGAGGTTTCACAAGTCTCCACCATCCCCCGCGGCGTATCGGGAAAAATGCAGGCCAGGCACGCGGTTTTTCCCGGCAATACGTTCAACGTCACACCATAGCTCCCCACCGCCGCCGAATAAATCCACGGTAATGAAGCTTCCACTGCAAAATCGTTCACTAGATATCGAGTCTCAAAATTGTCTGTGCCATCGATAATTACATCCATTCCTTCAAGTAAAACCTTAATATTGCCTGGGACCACATCCTCGACTCGCGCCTCGACCACAATCTCCGAATTGAAGGCAGCGATCTTTCGCGCCGCCGCAATTGCCTTCGGCAATGATTCGGCCGCATCCTTTTCGTCGAACAGCGACTGCCTTTGCAGATTGCTGAGCTCCACATAGTCGCGATCAATAATCCGCAGCGCTCCCACGCCCGCGCGAGCTAGCAATGAAGCCAATGCCGACCCGGTCGCTCCACATCCCACAATTGCAATTCGACCTGCAACCAGCCGCCGCTGACCCTCCGCTCCAATGCCGCGAAACAGAATCTGCCGCGAGTACCGTTCGTCGATCTTTTCTTTCTCCACGCCCTGCCTCAAGGAGGTCACCAGTGATGAACCTCAAAACCTTTATTATAGGGTGATCGCTTTAAGCCGTCAGGATGCGGGACAACGAGGCTCCTTCGCCCTTCATCGAAAAAAGAAACGGCCCAAGGACTTTATCTGCTGAGAACGTACTCATTATTCGTAATATTTATGATGGTTTGGCTCGCTCCGGCTGCCCGTGCCGGTTCGTCCGCATCTGCATCTTCACCCTCCACGCAGGAGCCGCAAACCGCGACATCCTCAACTCTCGCCTCCATGTCCTCCTACGTCGGACGCACCGTCAAATCCATTGACCTTCCCGGCGTTTCCGGCGTCGACCATTTTCTCCAACTGCTTCCACAAAAAGCCGGCCAGCCTTTAGACCGGGACCAGGTTCGCGACAGCATCCGAATCCTTTTCGCCACCGGCCGCTTTGCCGACATCCAGGCGGAAATTACTCCCTCCGGCCCGGATGTGCTGCTAACCTTCACGACTTCGCCCAACTTCTTTGTGGGTTCCGTCGACGTTGAAGGCGCTCCCAGCCATCCCAGCTATAACCAGATCGTCAACGCCTCCAAATTCCAACTCGGCGAACTCCATACCCGCGACAAGCTCGACCGTGCTTTGCAGAACATCCGCCAGCTCATGCAGGAGAACGGCTACTACCGTGCGCGAGTGACGGCGGAAAGCACTTCCAATGCCGCCACCCAGCAGGTGAGCATTCTGTTTCACATTACTCCGGGTGAGCCCGCTCACGTCGGCGAAGTCAGGGTCAGTGGTCATGCGAAATTTTCCCAGAGCCAGGTTCAAGACATCGCCAGGATGCACCCCGGCGAACGGATCAGGGCGAGCCGCATCACCAATTCTCTTCAGCATCTGCGCAAGAAGCTCCAAAAGCAGCAACGGGTCTTGGCCCAGGTTTCCATCGCCGAACAGAAATACCGTCCTGAATCCAACTCCGTCGACTATACCTTCCTGATCGAACCTGGACCCGTCGTCGTGGTATACGCACAGGGTTTTCACATCAGCCGCGGCGTGCTGAAAAGGGAAGTTCCGGTTTACCAGGAGAACGCACTCGACGATGACCTGCTCAACGAAGGTAAACGCAACCTTCTGTCCTACCTCCAGGCTCGTGGTCATTTCGATGCCTCTGTAGATTTTCAGAAGGAAAGCGGTCCTGACAGCGTCCGGGTGATCTACCGTATCGATCCCGGCCCGGTGCACAAGCTCGAACGCATCGAGATCAGTGGGAACAAATATTTTCCCAGGCAAATGCTCCGCCAGCGCCTGCAGATTCAACCCGCCGGCAGTTTCTTTTCTCCAGGACGCTACAGTGAAGCCTTGCTCAAGAACGACGTCGCCGGTTTTCAGGCCCTGTATGTTTCCAACGGATTCCGCCAGGCCAAGATCGAAACCAAGGTCGACGACAATTATCGCGGCGCCGCTAACCATCTCGCGGTTCACATTCAAATCGAAGAAGGCCCGCAGACTCTCGTCGGCGCATTCCACATCGTCGGAGATCAGAAGATTAACGCGAAAGCGTTTCCCGAGTTGAATACTACGACCGGTCAGCCTTATTCCGAACAGAATCTCGCGACCGACCGCGGGGCCATCCTCAACTACTACTTCAATCACGGTTTTCCCAACGCTGTCCTGGATATCACCACGAACCCTTCCCCAGGTACGCCGAATCGCGAGGACGTTACTTACACCATCCAGGAGGGCGAACAATTCTTCGTCGATCGAGTGCTGGTCGCTGGGCTCGACCACACCCGCGACTACGTGGTGCAGCGCGAAGTTCAAGTGGTTGCGGGACAGCCCCTCAGCCAGCAGGATCTTCTGGCTACACAGAGCAAGCTCTATGATCTTGGTATCTTCAGCCAGGTCGACACGGCCGTTCAGAATCCCAGCGGCTCCGACCCTGAGAAGAATGTTCTCGTCCAGGTACAGGAGGCTAAACGCTACACCTTCACCTACGGCGTCGGCTTGGAATTCGCAACGGGCCTGCCTTCCGGTACCAGCTCTCCAGCCGGCTCGACCGGCGTTAGTCCCCGCGTGGGACTTAATGTCACCCGCCTCAACGTTGGCGGCCGCGACCAGACCCTCATCTTCCAGTCCCACGTCGGAAGCCTTCAGCAGCGCGGTCTGGTCAGTTATGAAATCCCCAAAATCTTCAACAGTGACCGCTTCAAGCTCTTTTTCACAATCTTCTACGACAACAGTCTCAACGTCGCCACTTTCACGTCGCAGCGTCTCGAGGGCAAAATCGATCTTCGCCAGCAAATCGGAAAACAGCAAATCAATCACTCTACATCCATCACCTACCGGTTCGATTACCGCCGAGTGAAAGCCACCAACTTCGCGGCGGACTTTTCACCTGCCCAATTTAGTTTGTTTTCCCTGCCTGCCCACGTTGGCGGTCCCGGCTTCACTTTCATCCGCGACAAGCGCGATAACCCCCTCGAAAGCACCAAGGGCCAATACTTTACGCTCGATGGCTTCGGTGCCTCCAGCTATGTCGGCTCTCAGTCAGACTATGGCCGCGCTCTTGCGCAGGATTCCACCTATTACGCCTTCGGCCGTCCCAATCACAAGTACGTCTTCGCTCGCTCCACCACTCTGGGCCTGGAGCAGGTCTATGGTGGCACCAGGATCCTGCCCCCGGGAACCTGTCCCCTGAATCACCTGCAGACTGCCTGTCAGGAAAATATTTCTATCATTCCCCTGCCCGAACTTTTTTTCGCCGGGGGTGGCAACTCCCATCGTGGTTTCGGGTTAAATCAGGCAGGACCTCGCGATCCCGATTCCGGTTTTCCCGTCGGTGGCTCGGCGCTGTTCGTTAACAGTGAGGAACTGCGCTTTCCTTCCGTCAGCCTGCCCTATCTCGGGGAAGGCTTCGGCTTCGCTCTCTTTCACGATATGGGAAACGTTTTCACTGCTGGCCACGACATGCTCAAGGGTGTGCTGCGCTGGCACCAGCCGGATCCCTCACAGTGTTTGCAATCTGGTGGGGTGCCCAACTCCTCCTGTATCACCTCGTTCAACAACAGCGGTTACGACTATACTTCTCACGCCATGGGCGTTGGTTTGCGATATAAAACACCAATTGGCCCCCTGCGCTTTGACTTCGGGTACAATCTGAATCCGACGTCTTATTTCCAGGGCATCGTTAATTCGACCGGACAACTGACGGGAGACTTCGAGACGCAGCGTTTGCGCCACTTCAATGTCTTTTTCAGCATAGGGCAGCCATTTTAATGAAATTTCGTAACCATAGACCGATTACCGCGGCGCTTGCGCTTTTACTCTCTCTCTTGTTTCCCGCCCCTTCGCGTTCCGCCGCTGCTCCCGCTCCTCAGGTCATCGATCGCATTGTCGCTACTGTAAACAGCCGCGTCATTCTGCAATCCGATTGGGATGAAGCCTTGTGTTACGAAGCGCTCCTCAGCAACCGCTCCCTCGCCGCCTTTACAGACGATGATCGCCGCGCCGTTCTCGACCGCCTCGTCGACCTGGAACTGCTGCGCGAGCAAATGAAGTCCGCCGACTTCCGCCATGCCACCAACGCCGAGGTCGCCGCCCGTATCGCCGATGCCCACAAACAATATCCTCGAGCTGCTTCCGATGACGCCTGGCACTCGCTGCTTGCGTCCTATCACCTCACTGAGAAAGATCTTTTCGCCCACGTCCAGCAGCAGATCGATGTGATGCGCCTGGTCGACGCTCGTCTTCGCCCCGCCGTGCAAATCGATTCCAAGTCCATCGAGGCCTACTACCGCGACCAGTTCGTCCCTAAATTGAAACAGGCCGGCGCGTCTGAAGTACCCCTTACCGAGGTTTCCGCCAAGATCCGCGAACTGCTCACCGAAGAGAAAGTGAGCGAGATGCTCGTCTCTTGGCTGCAAACTTTACGCTCTGAAGGTCAGGTGCACATTCCCGGCGTTCCCTCCTCATCCAACGACCCGGGAGTGCAATCGCAGTGACCGAGCCCGCCACCAAGCCCGCCCGCCGCTGGTGGAAATACGTACTGATCCTCGTCGGCGCGGCGTCTCTCATCGCCCTCGCTCTGACCATCTATATCAACACTGAATCCTTCCAGTCGCTGGTTCGCCGCCGCCTCGTCGCCGAGGTCGAGCACATTACCGGAGGCCGCGCCGAAATCGCGAGCTTCCATACCATTCCGTTCCGCTTGCAAGTCGAGGTGCGGAATATCACGGTGCATGGCCGCGAGGACGCCACCGACGTTCCACTGGCTCACGCCGATAACGTCATCGCCCGCTTGAAGATCACCTCTCTTCTTCAGTCCGAACTCGCCTTTCATGAATTGATCCTCGATCGGCCCGTCGTCCACGTGGTTTTTTATCCTGATGGCACCAGCAACTTTCCTAAACGGACGAGCACTTTTTCTACTCAAGCTTCGGTCGAACAACTCTTCGCGCTCTCCATCACTCGCCTAGAAGTTCGTCAGGGGCGGATCCTCTGGGACGACCAGACCATTCCTCTCGATTTCGCTGCTCGCGACACCTCGATTCAGATGGATTACTCCTATCTTCACGCGCGTTACAATGGGCGTCTTCTGCTCGGCTTGGTCGATACTAAGCTGCTGGACTGCCGGCCCTTCGCGTGGATGAGTTCCGCGGAATTCAACCTCGGATCCGATTCTGCTACCTTTTCTTCGCTCAAATGGAATTCCGGGCGCTCCAATCTCTCCGCCAGCGGCGAGATCACTAATTTTCGCCGTCCGCACCTGCAAGCTGCTTACGACGCCCACATCGACCTCACCGAAGCCGCTTCCATCACGCGTCGTCGCGAGCTTCGCGCCGGATTCCTCGAACTCAAGGGAGAAGGAGAATGGTCACTCGACCAGTTCGCCTCCAATGGATTGCTTACCCTGCGCGATCTCGCCTGGCAGGCCGATCAGATTTCTTTCTCCAAAGCATCTCTCAGTACTGGCTACTCGGTCAGCGATCAGCAGCTCAAACTCTCCAAGCTGCAAGGCAAGATCTTCGGCGGAAGCTTCACTGGCGATGCCGAACTGAATCAGTGGCTCGCTCCCGACCAGCACCTCTCGTCCACGGCCAGAAAAAATCTTGAGACCGCCACTATCTCCGCGGCTCCTCCTCTGAATAAATCCCACCAGCCAAGTGCAAGACCCAAGCCGCCCGCCATCCGAAGCGCACTGATCCTTCTTCGCCTGCGCGATATCTCCGCCGGAGATCTCGCCATCGCCCTCAACGCGCCCGCTCACCCCCTGCAGTCTCTGCATCTCGCTGGACTGGCCTCCGGCACCCTCGAAACTCGCTGGAAGGGAACTCGTCGCGACGCCGAAGTCCAGTTCGCTCTCGATGTCAATCCCCCAGCTCGCTCCGCCCCCGGCCAACTACCGCTCACCGCTCACGCTAACGGCGTCTACTATGCGAGCAACGACACACTCGATCTCCCGCAATTCAACCTGACCACTCCGACCAGTCACGTGCAGGCCTCCGGCACGCTTTCTTCCACGTCTGCGCTCCGGCTGTCCGTTTCCACTTCCAGCCTCGCTGATTGGCTTCCTTTCGCTGCCGTTCTGCGCGGCCCCGCGCTCTTTCCCGTGGTGCTGAACGGCCGCGCCACTTTCACTGGCAACATGAGCGGTGCATTCTCCTCTCCGCAACTTGCCGGAAATCTGCTGATCGACGATTTTGAAGTCAACGTGCCCGCCATCGCTAAGGCACGTCAACTCAAAACCCGCTGGGATTCTCTTTCCGCCTCGATCCAGCTTTCCTTCCAGTCCGTCGCTCTTCACAGCGCCACTCTGCGCCGAGGCGACACTTCAGCTGAGTTCGATGCCTCCGCCACGCTTCAACACGGCCACGTCACCAGCGACAGCGCTTTTTCCATCCGCGCCAATCTTCACAACACCGACCTTGCCGCGCTGCAGGCGCTCGCCGGATTCAACTATCCCGTCACCGGAACGGCCGATCTTTTCCTGCAAGCCGCGGGTACTGAGTCCGACCCTCACGGCGATGGACAAATCCATCTCAACAATGCCTCCGCTTACGGCGAGCCCGTTCAACAGTTCGATTCCACTTTTCACTTCTCCCACGGCGAACTTGCGCTCGATAACATTCATCTCTTCCACGACGATTCCGTCATCACTGGCAGCGCCGCCTACAACCCAACTACCCGCGCCTTCCTCCTCGACGTAACCGGAAATAATCTCGATCTCGCTCGCGTCCGCCAGATCCGTTCCGATCGCCTCCCCGTCGAAGGTCGCGCCGACTTCAAACTCAAAGCCTCCGGCACACCGGACGCGCCCGCCATCAATGCCGACTTTCACATTCGCAATCTCGCCCTCGACCATGAGCTCGAAGGCGAACTGGACCTGCAAGTAGTTACTCGGGGCAGCGAACTTCATCTCACCGGCAATTCCCGCTTGCCGCGCGGTTCATTACTTGTGAGCGGCAATGTCCAGTTACGTGACGACTATCCCGCCGATCTCTCTTTCCGCATGGATCAGCTTGATCTCGACCCCCTCTGGCACGCCTATCTCGGCGCCCAACTGACCGGACACTCCGTCGTCGCCGGTAATCTCGATCTCCGCGGTCCTCTCCGCTCTCCCTCTCGCTGGGCTGTTAACGGCGATCTCACCGCTCTCTCCCTCGACCTCGAACACGTCAAACTCAACAATCAGGATCCCATTCGCTTCGTCGTCGCCAACCAGTCCGTCAACGTTCAGCAATTCCACATGCTGGGGGAGGGAACTGACCTCACCGCCCACGGCTCCGTGCAACTCTTCGGTAGTCGTGCCCTCGATCTCGCGGCTGAGGGCCGTCTCGACCTCAAACTGCTCTCCGGCTTTTACCCCGACCTCACGGCCTCTGGCCTTGTCACCATCAATATGACCGTCGGCGGAACCCTAGCCGATCCCTTTCCTCAAGGCCGTCTTCAATTTGCCGATGGCTCGCTCTCTTATGCGACCTTGCCGAGTGGCTTGAGCGGAGTCAGCGGCTCTCTGCTCTTCACTCGCGATCGTGTCCACATCGAGACGCTCACCGCCCGTACCGGCGGCGGCACTCTCGCTTTTCAGGGCGACGCCACTTATCTCAATCAGCAACTGAATTTCAATCTTACCGCCTCCGGCAAGGACGTTCGCCTGCGTTATCCGCCTGGAGTCAGTTCCACCGCGGACGCCGAATTGCACTGGGTGGGCACACGTTCCGCTTCATCCGTCTCCGGCGAGATCACCATCAATAAGATCGCCGTCACTCCCGGCTTCGACTTCAGTTCCTACCTCGAGCGCGGCCGCCAAGGCGCGTCCCTCACCGTCTCCAACTCTCCGCTCAACAACATTAAACTCGATATCCACGTCCAGACCTCGCCTGAACTCCAGATGCGCACCACGATCGCTCGGCTCTCCGGTGACGCCGATCTCCGCCTGCGCGGCTCCGTGGCTCGCCCGGCCGTCCTCGGCCGCGTCGACATCCTCGAAGGCCAGGCCACTTTCCACGGGACCCGTTTCACGCTTGAGCGAGGAGACATCAATTTCGCCAATCCGGTGTCCATTGAACCGCAACTCAATCTCCAGGCTTCCACTCACGTCCGCAACTACGATCTCAATATCACTGTCACCGGTACGCCCGATCGCGGCCTCAATATCAACTACCGCTCCGAACCACCGCTTCCTAAATCCGACATCATCGCCCTGCTCGCTCTCGGCCGCACGGGCAATGAATCAGCGCAACTGCAGGAGCAGTCCGGGCAGAGCGTTTTCTCCGATCAGGCTACTGCCCTCATCCTCAGCCAGGCCCTGAACACCACCGTCAGTAGCCGGTTGCAGCGTCTGTTCGGCGCCAGCAATATCAAAATCGATCCTCAGGGACTTACTTCTGAAACCAATCCCATCAGCAACGGCCCCCAGATCACCATCGAGCAGGAATTTGCCAACAACGTGTCCCTTACCTATTCCACCAACGTCTCACAGAGTTCGGAGCAGATCATTCAGGGCGAGTACTATTTCAATCGCAACCTTTCGGTAGTCGGCACCCGCGATCAGAACGGAGTCGTCAGCTTCGACCTGCGCGTTCGCCGCCGTAAGAAATAGAAATAAAGACCGAGTCCGAACCAGTCCAACTGGAGCGCAAAACCCGGAAGCACGAGGCCCAATGACCATCACCGCCCGCCAGTTCATGGTCGACACTCAACTCCGTGCCCGTGGCATCTCCGACCCGCGTGTCCTCGACGCCATGCTGCGCGTTCCCCGTGACGTCTTCGTTTCCGAACCCTACCGTGCCGAAGCTTACGAAGATCACCCTCTGCCCATCGGCGACGACCAAACCATCTCCCAGCCCTATGTTGTCGCCGTCATGCTCGAATCCCTCCAGCTCGCCCCCAAAGATATTGTCCTCGAAGTCGGCACCGGCTCTGGATATGTCACCGCGCTCCTCGCGGAACTTGCCGCACAAGTTTTTTCCATCGAACGTCACCCCGCGCTTGCCGCCAACGCTCGCACCGCAATCGCCGCACTCGGTTACACCAATGTCCAAATATTTGCTGGCGACGGCACCCTCGGCCTTCCCGCTCATGCTCCCTTCGACGCAATCCTCGTCTCCGCCGCCGCTTTCAAGCTCCCGCCCGCTCTACTCTCCCAACTCCGCGACGGTGGACGCATGATTGTCCCCGTCGGTCCACCCGACTCCCAGCAGCTCCAACTTATCCGCATGCACAACGGCCAGCCCATCATCTCCCTGCGTGACCCCGTTCGCTTCGTCCCTCTGATCTCAGACCAAACATGAAAGCCCGCAATTCTCATCTTTCCGCACCACTAGCGGTCCACCAACCGTTGCCGAAATCGTTGCATTCTGAGCTGCGTGCATCAAGACCTCACTTTCGGAATGCTGGCTAGTTTCTCACAGAGTGAAGCCCGGGCGGAACCGTAAGGCAAGGCATCCTCCGAAGCCCAATCGTCCTTCCACTCTGCGTTCTGCGGACCCAGAACCGATAACTGCCTTACAATCTTCCTGTGCCCGTCCTCCACAATCTCCGCATCACTCTCGAGATGATCAAGTGGGAGCATTCTATCTTCGCTCTCCCCTTCGCGCTCTGCGGAGCCATGCTCGCCGCCTCCGGCCTTCCCACAGTCCATCAACTTTTCTGGATCGTCATCGCCATGCTCGCTGCCCGTTCCGCCGCCATGGCCTTCAATCGCCTCGTCGATGCCACCATCGACGCCGCCAATCCCCGCACTCGCACCCGTGCTCTTCCCGCCGGCCATCTCTCGCCCACCTTTGTCGCCACTTTTGTCATTGTCTCCTGCGCCCTCTTCATCCTCGCCGCTTCGCAATTAAATCGCTTCTCGCTCTGGCTTTCGCCTGTCGCCCTCGCTGTCCTGTTGCTCTACTCCTACACCAAGCGCTTCACCCGTCTATCCCACCTGGTGCTCGGTCTCGCACTCGGCATCGCCCCTGCCGCCGCGTGGATCGCTGTTCGCGGCTCCCTCGACCCTCGCATACTGCTCCTCACCGCCGCTGTTGCTTTTTGGGTCGCCGGCTTCGATGTCCTCTATGCCTGCCAGGATTTCGAATTTGACCGCGACGCCGGACTCCACTCCATCCCACGCCACATCGGCATCGGCCCCGCTCTCTGGATCGCGCGCGCCTTCCACATCATTATGCTGATCCTTCTCGTCGCCTTGCTTCCGGCCTTCGGGCTTGGCAAACTTGCGCTCTGCGGCGTCATCGCCGTCATGCTGCTCCTGCTCTACGAGCATTCCCTCGTCAAGGCCGACGATCTCTCCCGTCTCAACGACGCTTTCTTCACCATGAACGGTGTAATCTCCGTAGTCTTCGCCCTCTTCGTAGCCGCCGATCTCCTCCTCCGAAAGTAGAGTCAGCATTTGCAAAATCTGCAGCTCTCCAAATCCCCCGCGATTCCGTAGGTGACTACAATCCTTCATCTTCAGGCTGGTAGCATAAAGATTCCTCACTCAACCCGTGCGTTCATTTTTCCAATTCGCCTTCCTCCTCATCGCTCTCCCGCTCCTGGCGCAGAGCAATGCCGGAGAACTCCGCCTCAAAATCACCGACCCTGACGGCCTCGCCGTCAAAGCCGCGGCTGAACTCACAAGCGATGCCATCCAGTTCCACCGCTCCTTCACCGCCGACGATTCCGGCCTTATCTTCGCCCGCAATCTCCTTTTCGGTCGTTATCGCCTCAAGGTGCAGCAACAAGGATTCGCTCCCTATGACGGTCTGATCGAAATACGTTCCGCCCTTCCCACCGAGTACATCGTCAAGCTGAACATCGCGGCCCTCAGCACCGCCGTCCTAGTCAGCGTGCAGAACACGCTTCTCGATCCCGACCGCGCCGGCGCCTCAAATCATATCGGCCAACAGGAAATTGCCGATCGCACCGCGTCGCTGCCCGGTCGCTCGCTCGTCGATCTCATCAACTCCCAGCCCGGCTGGCTTTATGAAGGCAACGCCGTCCTTCATCCCCGCGGCTCGGAATATCAAACTCAATTCGTCCTCGACGGCATCCCTCTCATCGACAATCGCTCGCCCGGTTCCGGCCCCGAAATCGAAGCCGACGATGTCGATTCCCTCACCATCTACACCGCTGGCATTCCCGCCGAATATGGACGCAAAATGGGCGGGGTCATCGAAGTCAACACACTCCACGACGCCCAACCCGGCCTCCACGGACAAGCAGTTCTTTCCGGCGGCAGCTTCGACACTGCGGGCGCCTTCGCACGGCTCCAGGATTCCTTTGGAAAAAACACCATCGGTCTCAGCGCTTCCGGCAACATGACCGCCCACTATCTCAATCCGGTGATTCCGGAGAACTACACCAACCGCGGCACCACCGGCGACTTTTCTCTAAGCTATGAGCGCGACCTCACTCCCAAAGATCGTCTTACCCTCAGCGTCCGCCACGAACTCGCCCGTTACGAGATCCCCAACGAGCAGCCGCAGCAGTTTCCCGACCTTCGCACTCCGCCCACCACCGCGCCCCAACTCCAAACTGCGGACAACTTCGAAACCATGGGCATCGCCTCCTACCAGCACATCTTTTCATCCAACGTTCTCGCGAATATTCGCGGCATGGTTCGCGACAACTCCGACGACCTCAACTCCAACAGCGGTTCCTGGCCCATAGCCGCCTTCCTGCACAACGACTTCAGAGAGGGATATTTCAACGCATCCATCTCCATCCATCACCGCAGTCACGAATGGAAAGCTGGCATTGAATCCGACAATTTCTTCCTCCACGAAAACTTCAGCGACCTCATCACCGCAAATCCCAACGACCCGCTCTATCCCTTCGATCCCGGCACTCCCATATCCTTTGCGTTCACCGGCGCCCGCCCTGATCTCGAACAGTCGGCCTTCATCCAGGATCTCTTCCACCTCGGCAAATGGACGGTCAACGCTGGCCTCCGCTGGGATCATTATCAACTCGTCGTGAACCAAAGCGCCGCCAGTCCGCGCGTCTCGGTTGCGCGTTATTTCCCCGCGACGAATCTGATCTTCCACGCCTCATACGACCGCGTGTTCCAGACCCCATCGTTCGAAAACATTCTTCTCGCTAGTTCGCCCAGTGTCGTGTCGCTCAACCCCAATGTTCTTCGCCTCCCGGTCGAACCTTCTCACGGAAACTACTTCGAGTTCGGCGCCACCAAAAGTTTCCTTAGCCAATTTCGTTTCGATGCGAACTATTTCCGCCGATACGTCGACAATTACGCTGACGACGATCAAATCCTTAGCACTGCCATCAGCTTTCCCATCGCGTTCCGCAAAGCCATCATCTATGGGGCGGAAGAGAAGATCGAATTCCCGCACTGGAATCGATTCTCCGGATTTCTCAGCTATTCCTATATCGTGGGCAATGCCTGGTTTCCTGTAACCGGAGGCCTTTTCGTCGGCACGGACGCCGTCAACGCGACCACCCAACTCACCGGGCACTTTCCGGATTCGCAAGATCAGCGCAACACAGTCCGCCTGCGTATTCGCTATCAGCTAACATCGCGTTTGTGGATCGCGGGCGGCGCCGAGTATGGCAGTGGCCTGCCCTTCGATTTCAACGGGACTGAACAGCAGGCGCTCGCCGAATATGGCCGGGCCGTCGTTGATCGCATCAACATCAACAGCGGACGCATCAAGCCCACGCTCGCCGTCGATGCCTCCCTCGGCGCTCAGCTCTACAAAACGGAAAAACTGGCCCTCAACTTTCAAGCCGACGGAGAAAACCTCAACAACCACCTCAACATCATCGACTTCGGCGGCCTGTTTTCCGGCAACGCCATCGGCCCACCGCGAAGCTTCGCCCTCCGCCTGACAGCTACCTTCTAATCAAAAGTCATCCTGAGCGAAAGCATGATTGTCCGAAGGACAATCATGCGCAGTCGAAGGATCCCTACCGTCATCGCGCCTCATGTCCGCTTGAAATACTGCACCGCCCGTTCATGCTTCTTTGCCGCCGCCAAAGAAGAAAAAGTCCCCAGATTCTTGCGCCTTCCAGTCTTGGCGTCTTTCTTGCGGGAATACAGACGATTACTTGCGTGATTGTAGTTTGCGAATCATACATAAGAAAAACGCTATTCTTGGAACGCCGTTTGGCAAATAAAAAGGACACCCGGCGGGCGTCCCCAAAGTATCCTTCGCCGTTCTCTGTGTCGGAGCCTGTCCTGAGTGCAGTCGAAGGGCGGCTCCGTGGTAAGAAGTGCTCACACCACGAAATACTTCGCCCCCGGATGATGCACCACCAGCGCCGAAGTACTCTGCTCCGGCTCCAGCAAAAACCCCGAGGTCAGCCGCACTCCCACATTCTCCTCCGGCTTCAGCAAGACGAACAACTTCGTCTGATCCTCCAGATTCGGGCACGCCGGATACCCAAACGAATACCTCGACCCGCGATACTTCTGATGGAACAAATCGCGAATCGCCGCCGCATCCTCGCCCGCAATCCCCAACTCCTCGCGCATCGTCTTATGATGCAGCTCCGCCAGCCCCTCCGCCGTCTCCACGCTCAGCCCGTGCAAATATAAATATTTCGTATACTCTCCACCCTCAAACAACCGCTGCGTTTCGATCGAAGCCCTCGCCCCAATCGTCACCAGCGAAAACCCAATCACATCCATCTTTCCGGAAGTCTTGGCAGCAAAGAAATCAGAAATGCACAACCGCCGCCCCTCCTTCTGCCGCGGAAAAGTAAATCGCAGCAATTCCCGTGTGGGGACAGCCGCCCCCGGCTGTCCGGCCGAGCGCAAGCTCGGCTCTTCTACCACCGGCTCATATACCACCACATCATTCCCGTCACTCTGGCACGGAAAATATCCCCAAACCACTTTCGGCTCAAACAATCCCGACTCAGCCACTTCCGCTTCCAACTTCTTCTTGATGGGCCTGAACTTCTCCTCCACCAGCCGCACGTAATCCGCCTGCGACGCCGTCTTCAACTGCCACTGATTCTTGAACAGCGCCGTTTCGTTGATGTACGGAAACACCTCCCGCACATCGTAATGCTTTACCCGCACTCCCCAGAAGGGAGGTTCCGGAATATTCGGAGCATCTCCCACCACCGCGCTCCGCTCCGCAAACACTGGGCCCGTCTCTTCATCCACGGCCGCCGCTTTCGCGTACTCCTTCACCGTTCGTCCGTCCCGAAGTCGTGTCTCCCGTGCGCCGTCTTGGGTGACCAAGTCCTCCATCACGTGCAGCCCGGCAAACGCGTCCTCCGCGTAAAACACCGCATTCGCATACTCTCGCCGCAGATCGTCTTCCACATATTTGCGCGTCAGAGCTGCCCCGCCGCAAATCACCGGGAACTCCAGCTTCTGCCGCTGCAAATCCTGGATCACGTACTTCATCTCGAGCGTAGATTTCACCAGCAGCCCGCTCAGTCCAATCGCATCCGCCCCGTGCTCCTGCGCCGCGCTGATGATCTTGTCTCCCGGCTGCTTGATTCCAAGATTCACCACCTTGAATCCGTTATTCGACAAAATAATGTCCACCAGATTCTTCCCAATGTCGTGCACATCGCCCTTCACCGTCGCGAGCACGATTGTTCCTTTCTGCGATCCGCCTTCCTTCTTCTCCATCTTCGGTTCAAGATAAGCCACGGCCTGTTTCATCACTCCGGCCGAATCCAGCACCGAAGGCAATTGCATCTTGCGCGCGCCAAACAAATCGCCGACCGTCTTCATCCCATCGAGCAACACCGTGTTGATCAATTCCAGCGCCGAGTAAGTGCCAAGCGCATCTTCCAGCAACTGCTCCAAAGATTTCTTATGTCCGCCCTCGCCAACCGATTTCTCGCCGTTGATGATGGCAAACTTCAGCTTGTCTTCCACCGACAGCGTATCCACATGCGCCGTCGTCGAAGCCGCCGGCTTGCCCTTCAGCCCGGCGAAGTGGTTCATGTATTTCTGCAGTGGGTCGCCATCAGACTCATCGCGGAAAATCAGCTTCCGCGCCAGATCTACTTCTTCCTGCGGAATTTTGTACAGCGGATAAATCTTCGTGTAATTGACGATGGCCATATCCAGCCCATGGTCCACCGCCTCGTGCATAAACACCGAGTTCAATACCCGCCTTGGATACGCATCCAGCCCAAACGAAATATTGCTGACTCCAAGAATTGTCTTTACGTCGGGCAATTCTTTCTTGATCCGCTGCACCGCCTTCAGCGTCTCAATCCCCGCGCTCCGGTACTCCTCCTGCCCAGTTGAAATCGGCAAGGTCAACGCATCAAAAATCAAATCCGTCCCGTCCAACCCGTACTTCTTCGTCGCCAAATCAAAAATCCGGTGCGCGATCGCCGCTTTCTTCTCCGCCGTCAGCGCCATTCCGTCTTCATCAATCGTCAGCGCAATCACCGCCGCTCCGTACCGCTTCGCCATCGGCAGCACCAGCGACGTCCGCTTCTCCCCATCCTCCAGATTGATCGAGTTGATAATCGCCCGCCCCGGAATTCTCTTCAGAGCTTCTTCCACCACATCCGCTTCGGTCGAATCCACCAGGATCGGCGCCGGAACCCGCGTCGCAATCCTTTCCAGAATCGACGTGATGTATCCCTTCTCATCCTCACCCACAATCGCGCAACACAGGTCGAGCATGTGCGACCCGTCGTTCACCAGTTTCTTCGCCAGCGCCAGAATGTCGTCGTATTTCTTCCCCCGCACCAAATTCCGGAAATGTTCCACCCGCGTCGTCGTATTCATTTCTTCGGCGACGATTAAGGGTTTTGGCTCCAGATCGAGAGGGACGGAGGTGTACGCGCTCGATGCGGCGCCAGCGCGTTTCACATCGCGCTTCGCGGGTTCGACGCCAGAGACCGCCTCCACCACAGCTTTCAAGTGCGCGGGAGTTGTTCCGCAGCATCCGCCCACAATCCGCACGCCGTAATCGTGCACAAAATGTTTGTGATACTCGGCCAGTTCGTCCGGAGTCAGTTTATAGACCGCGTGTCCACCTTCGTTGTGCGGGAGTCCGGCATTCGGAAGGACTGAAATCTCCTTTGTAGAATTCAGCGCCAGATAGCGGACTGCGTCGTTCATCTCTTTCGGCCCGGTCGCGCAGTTCAGCCCGAGGATCTCCACGTCAAACGGCTCCAGCGCCGTCAGCGCCGCGCCAATCTCCGTACCCAACAGCATCGTACCTGTCTCTTGCAGAGTGACTTGTACCGTAACCGGCAGACGCTTTCCTGCCTTCCGCATCGCTTCCAGCACGCCGACCGTAGCGACTTTCGCCTGCAATAAATCCTGACAGGTTTCGATCAATAACACATCCACGCCGCCTTCGATCAGCGCTGACGCCTGCTCCTCGTATGCCGCAGCCATCGCATCGAAGCCAATGTGTCCCAGCGACGGCAGCTTCGTCGTCGGTCCCATTGATCCTGCCACAAATCGCGGGCGATCCTTAGTCGAAAACTGCTGTGCCACTTCGCGCGCCAGTTGTGCCGCTTTGACGTTGATCTCGCGCACTCGATCCGCGAGCTCAAACTCACTCAGCACGATCCGCGATCCACCAAACGTGTTCGTCTCCACGATATCGCAGCCAACGTTGAAGAAGTCGGAGTGGATCTCCCGAATAATATCGGGACGGCTCAGGACCAGCACCTCGCTGCAATTTTCCTTGCCCCAGTAATCATCCAGAGTAGGATTGCGCGTCTGGATGTTCGTCCCCATCGCGCCGTCATAAACGACCACGCGTTCCTTCACGGTCTGTAAGAAATCACTCATCCTCTAATCCACCGCTCCATATACAAACGCCGGCCCCCTGGGACCGGCGTGACTTGGTCGTACTTTGAAACTCAAAACTTAGCTCCCCGCAACCATCTCCTTCGGAGCCCCACCGTCCACGTCGGCCTGATTGAACACAACGTTCGCTCCCATGTGTGCTGGCCGGGGGGCCAGCATTTGCTCCTTGCGGTAAACCAGATTGCTGGCGTTAAACGTTGCCAACTCGAACCCGTGCCCGTGCGTAATCGCGTCTGTCGGACAAGCCTCCACGCAATATCCGCAAAAGATACATCGATTGTAATCGATGTTGTAGACCTTGGCGTAGCGCTCGGCGCCGCTGACGCGGTGTTCGGCGGTGTTATCTGCAGCCTCGATGTAGATGCAATTCGAGGGACAATTGGCGGCGCAGAGGAAGCAGGCCACGCATTTTTCCAGGCCGTTTTCGTCGCGCTGCAGGACGTGGGCGCCGCGGAAGCGGGCTTCGAGACGGGCGCCACGCAACGGACCTTTGCCGTCGGGATAATTTTCCACCGTCGTGGGCTGGAACATCTCCATGAAGGTGATGCTCATGCCCTTGGCGACGGCGGCGATGTTTTTCAGTACTGGCATACGTTTGTAGTATACCGAAAGGCCGGCGATTGAGGCGTCTTCCAGGCCGTGGCGGCGCTTTGTTGAGGACGTGCCTCGTAGCTTGTAGAGCCGGGTGGGCTATCTTCTGGTCAACGACCAGACGCGGTGATCCCCCAGGCCCCACAACTGAAATTGCCTAGTGATTGACTAAATCGCCATGTCAGTGCGCCGGTCTAAACCGGCATGAAGTAGGGAGCAGCCGACAAGGCTGGGAATCTTGCGAGGTGAAAGTCCTCGTACCGTCAATTGCCTGTATTCGGACGGTTAGTAGATCCGGTGCGTGCGGAGGCAACGAAGCACGTTCTGCCCGGATGTCAAAACCTCGGCCGCCCTGTGGCTGTAGGCGCAGCGGTGGGAACGATCTGGGAGGCGAGCAAATTTGGAGGCCTGAACATAAAGGAATATCTGCAGCCTCGAAAAGCCGGTCCGCGAAAAGTCGTGTTCGCGGGTTAGACTGGACCAAATTGGACCATGACGCAAAATTGCCAATTCCTTGCAAGTGCTTGAAAGAATTGGCGGGGACGACGAGACTCGAACTCGCGACCTCTGCCGTAACCCTGCACCTATAGCTGGCGCGCGCGGGCTCTATCCCAACAAGAAACAGGCATATGCACTCCGTGGGACCGCCGGGGTATGGGATCAAGCATCCAAGGAAAGATTCTCAGAATAACGTCGGGAAGGTCCGTGCAGCGATGCTAGTGGCTGTTCTAGCTGGTGAAAGTCCAGCCGGTGGAACTTGCCCAGTTGCCACCGTAGTTATATCCGGCAGCGGTGCGAGTGATCAAGCCG
>Ga0208686_1000034_pt1 | contig 98130 bp, 80 predicted proteins | sample June2015DPH_6_50_FD_184694 | JGI IMG/M metagenome (GOLD analysis project Ga0208686, IMG submission 184694) | Peatland microbial communities from SPRUCE experiment site at the Marcell Experimental Forest, Minnesota, USA - June2015DPH_6_40... | ecosystem: Environmental > Terrestrial > Soil >... | reverse complement strand
CGCCGGATCTTTGAGGCTGCGCGTGCGAATGGCATCTACTCATCTCCGTTCATTATGGCCTTGCAACGAAAAGACTTGTTTGTAACGCGAAGTTTCCGGATTACCCAAAACGAAAACTCTACTCAGACGCTAGTACGCAACCGGAGGCACCGAGGTTCCTGAAAAGCGAAGTTTCTGCCCGAGACGAAAGTTGGTGAAACGCAACAGTATATCCGATGCGCCGGTCTCTCTTTTGAGCGCTCTGCGGCATTTGGAACTGATAAAGTGCTCGGCATGCTGGACGTCCCTCGAGAATCGGAAATCCTCGGCTGCGTGGAAAAGTCTAATCCGTGAAATGCTTTGGATGAACCAGCGCGGCTGTGGGACTCGAAAGATCGCATGCGCAATCTCAAACTCATTCTCTCCTATGACGGATCGGAATTCGCCGGCTGGCAGGTGCAGCCCGACGCGGTCACGGTGCAGGGCACACTCGCCTCAGCCATTGGACGAATTACCGGCGAAAAGGTATTGCCACAGGGCTCGGGTAGAACCGACGCGGGCGTGCATGCGTTGGCGCAGGTTGTGACATTTGTCACGGAGGCTTCTGTCCCCACGGCGAACTTCGTGAAGGCGCTGAACGATATTCTGCCGGCGTCAGTGAGAGTTCTCGAAGTGCAAGAGGCTGCGGCGGATTTTCATGCGCGGCATTCGGCGCGCGGAAAGATCTACAGGTACCGGATTTATCGCGCAGCGATTTGTCCCCCATTTCTGGCCAGGTATGTGTGGCATTATCCCTATCCTCTGGGTGAGGAGGCGATGGGGCTAGCGGCTGCGCTTGTGGAAGGCGAACATGATTTCACTTCATTTGCGGCGGCGGACCCGGAGCGGGGACGCGATGGGGCTCCGGTATCGAATCTGCGGCACATCCTTTCCTCGAGCTGGGAGCGGCAGGGAGATGAGTTCGTGTACACGGTGAGGGGATCGGGCTTTTTGCACCACATGGTTCGCAACCTGGTCGGAACGTTTATTCTGGTGGGCAAAGGAACGCTGCAAGCGGAAGACGTCACGCGCATACTCGAGGCGCGCAACCGGTCAGTGGCTGGGGCAACTGCGCCAGCCAGCGGCCTGTATCTGGTGAATGTGGAGTACTGAGCCAGCGGTGCGGTGGACAGCGTTGAACGAGGAGTAGCAATCTAAGTAGGTACGACCTACGAATGGCTACCGAACTACATGTCGCGGCGCGCAAGATTTCATCCGTGAATCCGGCGACGGGTGAAATTCTGCGCGAGTTGGAATGCGCGGGCGAGAGCGATGTTCACGCGGCGGTGGCGCGGGCGCGATCGGCCCAGGGAGACTGGGCTGAGATTGGCGTGCGGAAGCGGATCGCTGTGCTGCGCGAGTTTCAGCGCAGGTTGCACAAAAGGAAATCAGAGATCGCCGAGGCCATCACGCGCGAGGCCGGCAAACCTGTGGCCGAAGCTTTGACCACAGAAGTGCTGGTCGTGCTCGATGCGGCGCGGTTCTTGATCGACAACGCCTATCGTTTGCTGCGGGATGAACCGCTGCCCCATGGAAATCTTGCCACCAAGCTCAAGCGTGGACGACTGGTGCACGAGCCCTACGGGGTGGTGGGAATCATCTCTCCGTGGAATTATCCGTTTTCGATTCCTGCGACGGAAACGCTGGCTGCTTTGGTGGCCGGCAATGCTGTGGTGCTGAAACCTTCCGAGTTTACTTCTCTCGTGGCGCTGGAACTGGAGTCGTTGCTGCATGCCGCGGGAATACCCAAGGATGTTTTTCAGCTGGTAGTTGGCGACGGCACAACGGGCGCGGCGCTGATCCATTCGCAAATCGACAAGCTTGTATTCACCGGTAGCGTAGCCACGGGCAAGCGCATCGCGGTTGCTGCCGCCGAGCGACTGCTCCCCGTCATGCTGGAGTTGGGCGGCAAAGATCCCATGCTGGTACTTGACGACGCCGACGTGGACGTGGCTTCGAGCGCGGCCATTTGGGGAGCGTTCGTGAATGCGGGTCAGACATGTTTGTCCGTCGAACGCTGTTACGTGCATCGCACTCTGTATGAATCGTTCCTGAGAGCGTGCGCCGAAAAGACGAAGAAACTCCGCGTGGGCCACGGGCTGGATCCCGAAACTGACGTGGGGCCGATGATTCACGAGCGGCAGTTGCGAATTGTCGAGGCGCACGTGGAAGATGCCGTGACGCGCGGGGCACGGCTTCTGGTCGGCGGCTCGCGATTAACTGAACTTGGGCCGAGCTTTTATAAGCCTACAGTGCTGGCCGATGTGACCCACGAGATGCGCATCATGCGCGAGGAAACATTCGGTCCGGTGCTGCCTGTCGCTGCCTTTGACAGTGACGATGAAGCGGTGCAACTGGCCAATGACTCGGAATTTGGTTTGGCGGCGTGTGTGTGGACGCATGACGACGCCCGCGGTGCGCGGCTGGCGCGGCGCATTCAGGCCGGTACTGTCATGGTGAATGATGTGGTTTCGTGCTTCGGCATCAGCGAGGCGCCACACGGCGGGGTGAAGTCCAGCGGCGTGGGCCGCGCCCATGGCCGGTTCGGTCTGGAAGAGATGGTGCGTCTGAAGTATGTGGATTCCGACCTCATGCCCGGAATGAAAAAAGTCTGGTGGTATGGCTACGGCATGAGTTTTGCGCGGCAGATGGAAGGATTCTTGGATATGCAGTTTGCGCGCGGAGTGGGAGCGCGGCTGCGCGGCGCGTTGCGCGCGGCCGGCGTGATACGTCGGAAGCCATTGTGAAAGGAATCAAGAGGCTGAGAAAAAAGGCACTCATATCCTGGAGTAGCGGCAAAGACAGCGCCTGGACGCTTCACGTTTTGCGTCAGTCGAATGAATACGAAATCGTTGGCCTCCTGACCACGATTAACACCACATTTGACCGGGTCGCGATGCATGGCGTTCGCCGCGAACTGGTCGAAGCCCAGGCCGCTGCTACTGGACTTCCCTTGTGGAAAGTGCCTTTGCCGTGGCCGTGTTCCAACCAGGAATACGAAACGGCAATGCGCGCGGCTTGCGCAAAAGCGATCGAGGCCGGCGTACAAGCCGTCGCCTTCGGCGATCTCTTCCTCGAAGACGTGCGGCAATACCGCGAAGACCGCATGCGTGGGCTCAGCCTTACTCCCTTGTTTCCTTTATGGAAGCTTGAAACGCGGCAGCTAATCCATGACATGTGGGCTGATGGAGTGCGGAGTCGAATCGTTTGTCTCGATCCCAAGAAACTGCCCGCTTCGTTTGCCGGACGTGATCTGGATCAAGCACTGGTTGACGAATTTCCCGTCGGAATCGACGCATGCGGGGAAAACGGGGAGTTTCATACCTTTGTGTATGACGGCGCCATGTTCACTCACGCCATCCCGGTACAGAATGGAGATGTAGTAACGCGCGCTGGATTTGTTTTCACGGACCTGTTCATGCGCGAACCGGCGGAAGTAGCCGCGGAGGCCACGATAAAGACGCACGGTTAGAAGTGACGTTGACGTTCTCATCGCCTGGCAATCATTCCGTGAAGCGGTCGCCGTGGCTGGGCGGCTGTGAGATCACGAGAAAGCGCGCTGCACTCGACGACGGATTGCTGATCTGGTGACGCGCTCCCGGCAGGACGCGGATTCCCGTTCCTGCACGCAGCAAGGTGGTTCGTCCCTCAACTTCCATCATCACTTCGCCCGAGAGAATGTAGAAAAACTGCTGTGCCTTCCGGTGATAGTGGCGAACCTCGGAAGCGCCCGAGGGAATGAACTCTTCAATCACGCTCAGGCTTTCATCTTTCACCAGATGCCAGCCGTCGCAATCGTCGCCCCAACGGTAATGCTCGGCGTTCTCGCGGCTGACAGAACCTGACTGCGCGGCATCTCTCGGCATGCTTTTCGTCTCCTTGTTCGTTACCCCGGGATCAAGTGTATCTTGTGTCCATGAACACTCCTGCCCATTCTGATTCGCAGATCGAATTATTTCGCCACACGCTGGCCACCCTCGCTTACCGTGCTGGCAAGGCGCTGCGCAACGCGCCCGATACATTTGCCGCGTTCCATGGTGGTGAGGGATTGCGGACGCCTGAAGAGATTCTGGCGCACATGGGCGACCTGTTCGATTGGGCGCTCTCGATCGCGAAGGGCAAACAGGCGTGGCAGAACTCGAAGCCTTTGCTTTGGGAAAAGGAAGTGGAGCGATTCTTCGCGGCTCTGCAGAGTTTTGACGACTTCCTGGCTTCCGGTGCGGCGGTGGAGGCTCCGCTGGAAAAGTTGTTCCAGGGTCCGGTAGCCGATGCGCTCACGCACGTCGGCCAACTTGCGATATTGCGGCGGGCGGCGGGAGCTGCGGTGAAGGGTGAGAACTACTATAAGGCAGAGATTACAGTAGGACGCGCGGGCGCCGATCAGGCCAGCCCGAAGCTGGAATTCTGAACGTGCAACTTCAACGAACTATTTCGAGCGGTTGCGGTACAGGGTTGCGTCGACCTGTCGGGTCATTGCTTCTACATTCAGTCCGATCCCGACGAACTGGGTAACCTTGTGCGCGATCGCTTGCGCATCGCTCGGCACCTCATGGTAGGGAACGCGCAGAGTCTTGATGTTCGGTTTGCTCTCAAGCCAGGCGTTGACTTCGCGCAAATGACTCTCGAACGCCGTAGCGATGGCCTCATTCCCAGCGCCTGCCTTGGCGGTTCCGCGGTTGCGCAGCATCACTTCCTGCGATGCCAACACCTCCTTCAGTGGGCGCTGCATGAAGATCACGCGATATTCGTATCCTTCGGGAAGTGAAAGCAGAAGGCGCGAGATGACTTCGCCACCTTACCCTCCGCTTCGGCAATGCATGCGGGATCTTTGGGCAGTTGCTTGATGCGCTCCCATTCTAAATAGCCGCGTGGATTGTCGACATCGGCCTGGCGTTCGCCATCGGAGAGGATGAGCATCCCGCCTGCGGCGAGCATCTGCATCATGAGTGAAGTGCCTGAACGCGGCAGCCCTGAAACAATCGTGATCATGCGTTTCCGAGATTAATTCGCTTGCGGAACTTCCGCCCGGTAGACCCGGCGATTCACGGGGGAATAAGGGCTAGCATACGACATCGCTGGATTGGGCTCACCTTTCGGCTTCGAGTACAATAACGCTGGTAAGGCCGAATCCGGCGGCGCGAGAGCCGCATGAACGAGGGTGAGTCCTTTGGCGACTGGCGAAATCACAGCTTCAAGTCCGCAAACTCCTGCGCAACTTCCGCATCATAAAGTCAAAATCAAAAAGGCCGGACAGCGCGCCTGCAACGAGAAAAATGAAAAAGGCAAATTCTGCGGCGGCCATTTGAAGCGCTGGTTCTATGCCACCGACGTCGTCGAGCAAACCTGTGGCGATGCCGAAAAAGCCTGGGGAGCCGATGCCGAGGTCTACCGCTGCGAACACTGCCAGATGCTCTATCTGCCGAATCCCAAGGAAGCGAAGGTAAACGTCGCCGGACAGGGAATGATTTCGGTGTTTGGGCTGACATTGCCGCCGAAGGAAGATAAGAAATAGTTCCGAATATCGAGTACCTTGTACCGAGCGAAGATGAGCGCCTGCCGCGGTCTCCGAAGCCAGAAGCTAGCAGCTAGCTACCTTTTTTCATGAACCCCTCCGAACTCATCTACGACTGGAACAAGAATCATCCGCCGGGGCTGAAGCCGCCGGGTCCAGTGCTGCTGAATGATGAGAGTCTGCGCGATGGCTTGCAATCGCCCTCGGTGCGCGATCCTTCCATTCCCGAGAAAATTGAAATCCTTCATTTGATGGAGGCGCTCGGGATCGACTCGCTCGATCTCGGATTGCCCGGTGCGGGAGCGCGAGCGGTGGAGCATGTGACGGCGCTGGCGCGGGAGATCGTCGCGCACAAGATGAAGATTCGCGCCAACTGCGCGGCGCGAACGCTTGAAAACGATATCCGTCCCATTGCCGAGATCGTGCAGAAAACGGGCCTGCCGATCGAGGCGGCAACGTTCATTGGGTCCAGCCCTATCCGCCGTTTTACCGAAGGTTGGACCGACGATTTTCTCTTGCACACCACCGAGAAAGCGGTGAAATACGCGGTTTCGCTCGGCCTCGACTCGATGTACGTCACCGAGGACACGAGCCGCTGCGATCCCGAGACGGTGAAGCGATTGTATTCGACGGCGATCAGTTGCGGCGCCAGGGCCATCGTCATCTGCGATACCGCGGGACACGCTACTCCCATGGGGGCGTTAGCGTTGGTCCGGTTTGTGATCCAGGAAGTGGTGAAGCCTTCAGGCGAAAAGATTCGCGTGGACTGGCACGGTCACAGCGATCGCGGCCTCGCGATTGCCAACTCGATGGCGGCTGTGATCGCGGGCGCGGATTGCGTGCACGCGTGCGCGATTGGTCTGGGCGAGCGCGTGGGCAATACGCAGATCGATCAGATGCTGGTGAATCTGAAGCTGATGGGCATTGCCCCGTGGGACGCGCAGGACCTCACCAAGTTGAAGCACTATTGCCAGGCAGTTTCGCGGGCTACGGGCGTGCCGATTCCGGCGAATTATCCGGTGGTGGGCGATGATGCTTTTCGCACGGCGACGGGCGTGCACGCCGCGGCGATCATCAAGGCGTATCACAAGAATGACGTTGTGCTCGCCAACACGGTTTACTCCGGCGTACCTTCGCATGTATTTGGGTTGGAGCAAATCATCGATATTGGTCCGATGAGTGGAAAATCGAATGTGCTCTTCTGGCTGGAGCGGCGCGGCATCCCGGCGAGTGACGATCTGGTCGACCGCATCTACCAGCGCGCCAAGGCCAGTGATCACACGCTGAGCGATGCCGAGGTGGTGGAGTGTCTGCCGGCGGGGGTAACCAAACAGAACTGAATCAAAATGCCCGAAACCATTTCAAAACCGATGCGACATGCGATTCTCGGAGCCGGCGGCGTTGGAGGCCTAGTCGGCGCTTGTCTGGCGTACGCTGGAGCTTCCGTCACGCTGGTGGTCAGGCGTGGGGCGGTTCAGCACTATCCCAAACAACTTCGGCTGGAAAGTCCCTTCGGAAATTTCACGGTGGATGTCGCCGTCGCTCCGGAAGTGCCTGCCGTTGACGTGCTCTGGCTTACGGTGAAGGCCACGCAGCTGGAACCGGCGCTCTCCGCTTTCAGAGATCCAGATGCGGTGAAAGCCATCGTCCCGCTCCTCAATGGCATAGACCATGTGGCGTTGCTGCGCGCCAGGTACGGTACCGGCCGCGTGATTCCGGCGACGATTGCCGGCGAGACGGAGCGGGTGAGCCCCGGTCACATCGTCCATCGCTCTCCCTTTGCGATGCTGAATGTTTTTTCCGCGGGACGCGCTTTGCTGGGCGGTACTCTCGATCAGCTACAGCAGATCGGGTTTACGTGCCGCTTCATCGACGACGAGCCCACCCTCATGTGGGGCAAGCTTGTTTTTCTTGCGCCCTTTGCTCTGACCACGACGGCCGCGGATAAGACGGTGGGGGAAATTCTCTCCGATCCGCAATGGCGGAGTCAGGGAGAGGCGTGTATTCAGGAAGCCTGTGCCGTTGCCATTGCAGAGGGCGCCAAAGTTGATTCCGAGAAGGTGCTCTCCGGGGCAGCGGGCATGCCCGGAAATATGCGGAGCTCAATGCAGAAAGACGTTGAGCATCACAACCCTCCGGAGTTGGACGCCATCGCAGGCCCGATTCTCCGCGGCGCTCACCGCCACGGGATCGACGTTTCAGCGACAAAGAAGCTCGTCGCCGCAGTAGAAAAGCGAGCGGGATATGTGGAGAGCCAGTTGGCGTAGCTTCTTCTCACATCCCGCGTCCACCGATAGCCAATCCCAAACCTTCCCGCGCGTTGTAAGATGACAGAACTTCCCATGAGCCCCGTTCCTCCGCGCGCGGATATGCCGGACGTTGCGCCTACGGTGCAACAGGACGTGGCGCGTATGGCTGCGTTGCCGGAGGTGCGGTCGGCGTTCAACTGGTTGCGTACGCAGGAGCCTCAACTGACGCAGTGGCAGATGGAGATGGCGCGGATTCCGGCGCCTCCGTTTGGCGAGTCGGCACGCGGGGCATGGCTGGCCGAGCGCTTTCGCGAAGTCGCCCTCGATGATGTTCGCGTCGATGATGTGGGCAACGTGTTCGGTTTGCATCCCGGATTCGGACAGCGCTATGTGGCGCTGAGCGCGCACATCGATACTGTGTTTCCGGCGAACACGCCGCTGAACATTCGCCAGCAGGGCAGCCGACTGTATGGGCCGGGAGTTTCCGATAACGGCGCGGGCGTGACGGCGATGCTCGCGATTGCCGCACTGCTGCGTTCGGTGCGGATGCGGCACGCGCTGCCGTTTGTTTTTATTGGCAATGTGGGCGAAGAGGGCGAAGGCGATCTGCGTGGGATGCGGCACATTTTTTCCACGCCACGCTGGAAGGATTCTATCGCCTACAGCGTGGTTCTCGATGGCGCGGGCGCGGACACGATTGTGGCCGAAGCCTTGGGCAGCCGCCGCTTTGAAGTGATCGTGCGCGGTCCGGGCGGACATTCGTGGAGCGACTTTGGGGCGCCTAATCCTGTGGTCATTCTCGCGAAGGCGATCGATACGTTCACTGCGAGTCCGGTGCCAACCACACCGAAGACGACGTTTAACATTGGCGTGATTCGCGGGGGCACGTCAGTGAATTCGATTCCCGAGTCGGCCAGCATGAAGGTGGATATCCGCTCTACGTCGATGAACGAGATGGAGCGGCTGGAGCAGACTCTGCGGCTGGCGCTGAATCGCGCGGTGGAAGATGAGACGATGGCGGCGGAGATGCGGTCACCGCTGCAGAAACGGCCTTCGGGAGTGAATTGCGAAATCGTGCCGATCGGGAACCGTCCGGCGGGAGAGTTGGCGATGGGCGCTCGAATTTTGCATGTGATCCGCGCTGTGGATGCGCAACTCAATAACGCCGCGCAGGTGCAGCGGGCATCGACGGACGCGAATATTCCGCTGTCGCTGGGGCTGGAGGCCATTGCCATCGGTGGCGGCGGTTCTGGCGGCGGCGCGCACACTTTGCAGGAGTGGTTTGACAGCAACGGACGCGAGCTCGGGCTGAAACGAATTTTGCTGACGATGCTGGCGCTGGCGGGAGCGGGAGAATGATGAGGAGATTTGCGGCCTCGGGGGCTAAAGCCCCTCGCGGAAGGAAGCATCTTTTCGCAGCGCTGAAGCGCTGCGCCACCCAAAAACTAAACCGAGCCGGAACTTCAGCCTTTTTCATATTCTCGGCTGCGGCGCTGTGTTGCGCGCAAACTCAGATTCCTGCGGCTACGCCGTCGGCTGCTTCCGGGCCTAAGGCAGACACCGTTTACGTCCACGCAAATGTTTATACCGGCGTGCGGTCGAATGCGCAGTTCAGTTCGATTTTGCGCGAGGAAGCCATCGCGGTGCGCGGCGATCGCATCCAGGCCGTGGGAAAGAATGGAGACATCGAGAAGCTCAAGGGCCCGCAAACGCAAGTTATCGATCTGGGCGGGCACTTCGTCATGCCGGGATTCAACGACGCGCACCTGCACCTGGCCGATGCGGGACTGCAGAAGTTGAATGTGGATCTAACCGGAGTGAGGACGCTGGATGAATTCCGCCAGCGCGTCTTGGCCAAGGTGGAGACGGCCAAACCGGGCGAATGGATTCTGGGCGGAGGATGGGATGAGACCATGTGGGCGGTGAAGGCTCTGCCCAGCCGCTGGGATCTGGATGAGGTTTCGGGCGGGCATCCAGTCATTCTGGATCGCGTGGACGGGCATCTTGCTGTGGCCAATACTCGGGCGCTGCGATTGGCGAGTATTACGATTGCCAACCGCGACCCGCAAGGCGGCCAAATTGATCGCGATGCCAATGGGCAGCCAACGGGGATTCTGCGCGATACTGCGCAAGGTGCCGTACGCACTGTAATTCCTCAGCCGACACACGAAGCGCGGCGGCATGGAATTGAAGTCGCGCTGGCCGATCTTGCCGAGCAGGGCGTGACTTCTGCGCAGGATTATTCGCCGGATTGGCAAAATTTCCAGATTTACGAGGAACTCGAAAAAGACGGCAAGCTGACAGCGCGCATTTCCGAATGGCTGCCTTTCGACGATTCCATCGAGGAGTTGCAGAAGAAGCGCGACTCGCATCCGCAATCGGATTTGATGCTGCACACCGGAATGCTGAAGGGCTTCATGGATGGCTCTCTGGGGGGCCACACGGCGGCGCTGCTTGAACCATATGCCGATGATCCCAACAACTCGGGCTTGCCGCGCTATGAGACCGCGAAGCTGAATGACATGGCCAGGGAACGAGTGCTCGCGGGCTTCCAGTTGGGGTTTCATGCGATCGGGGACAAAGGAGTGCAAATGGCGCTCGATGCTTTCGCCGAAGCGGAGAAAGTCGCACGCGAGCAGAAGGCGAAGGCTGCAAACGGAGGCGACGATTACCGCCTGCGCATCGAACATGCGCAGGTCACTACGCCCGCACAGATCGTGCGTTTCAAGGAACTGAAGGTGATTGCGTCGATGCAGCCAAGCCATGTTCTCACCGACATGCGCTGGGCGCAGGACCGACTGGGGCCAAAGCGCGCCGCCACTTCCTATGCGTGGGCGGCATTCTTGAACAAAGGCGTGCCGCTGGCTTTTGGCACCGATTATCCGGTTGAGCCGGTGACGCCGTTCCGCGGCCTCTACGCAGCCGTCACGCGCAAGAGTGAGGACGGCAAGCAGCAATATTTTCCGGAGCAGAAGCTGACCATGGATCAGGCTATCGCCGCTTACACGACCGGTTCGGCCTTTGCAGAGTTCGAGGAAAAAGAAAAGGGCAAGCTGGAGCCGGGGATGCTCGCGGATTTCATCGTTTTGGACCGCGATGTCACTGCGTCCTCGACGGAAAAAGTGCTGGCCACAAAGGTGTTGCGCACGGTGGTTGGCGGCAAAACGGTTTACGAAGCGAAGTAACTTCTTTAAACGCAACCGCGATTTCGTGCGTCTAACCGACTTGGGATCGCATATCCGCGATCCATCGACCCGGCAGAGCTTCGTGATTGCAGCTGTGTCTTCGCAAACGGGTATAATAAAAGCGCTTATAGTCCTCGGAGGAAGCAGAGATATGGATTCGCGGGCATTTTGGCTGCGCCTGAAGACCCACGGTTGGGCCTATTCGTTTAGCATTGCGGCAACGCTGGCACTGGGTATTTTAATTGGCACGGTGGTTTCCTACGGAGTGAAGGGCAAGGAAGGGCAGAAGTCTTCCGACGCGACTCCGCTGACGGTTCCTTCTCCCAAGCAACTCTCCGGTACATTTTCGCAGATCGCCAAGCAGTTGGGGCCGAGCGTGGTCAACATCAATACCGAGTCGACCATAAAGAATCCGCATCGGCGTCGAGGCGGGCAGAACCCCGATGATGACGACAGCGGCGGCGGCAATGGTGGAATGGATGACTTCTTCAACCGCTTCTTCGGCGGGCAAGGCGGCCCAAACGGTGACGCCGCAATTCGCGAGCGTTCGCTCGGTTCGGGAGTGATTGTCGATCCCAAGGGCTACATCGTCACCAACCGCCACGTAGTGGATAAGGCGGACCGCATTCGCGTGCGTCTGCAGGACGATCCTCCCGGGGTACAGCACGACGCCAAAGTGATCGGCCAAGATCAGGAGACCGATCTGGCGGTCATCAAGATCGATATGGACCGCTCGGTACCGGCCGCCAAGCTGGGCAACTCTGACAGCATGCAGGTTGGGGACTGGGTTCTGGCCATCGGAAGCCCATTCGGGCAGGTGGGCACGGTCACTGCGGGCATCGTTTCCGCCAAGGGACGAGATATCGTTCCTAACCGCCAGTTCCAGACGTTCATTCAGACCGACGCTGCGATCAATCCCGGAAATTCCGGTGGACCGCTGGTCAATATGGACGGCGAAGTGATCGGCATCAACACGGCCATCTTGAGCGAGACCAATGCCTATGCCGGCGTGGGCTTCTCGCTTCCTTCCAATACCGTGGCTGAGGTTTACAACCAGCTCATCGGACCTGAGCATCGTGTGGTGCGAGGTTCCATCGGCATCATGTTTGACGCAGTGGAGAATCCTGCCATCACGCGGGTCTACGGCGCGGGTACGGGTGTCACTGTGTCCAGTGTGGTGGCCGGCAGTCCGGCCGACCAGGCGGGATTGAAAGTGGGCGACACCATTACCACCGTAGATGGCAAGAAGGTCACGAAGGGATCGGAGTTGGTGGCGGATATTGCCTCGCGCAAGCCGGGAGCCAAAGTGCAGCTCGATTTCCTGCGCAACGGCAAGAAGCAGAATACGACCGTGACGATCGCGGACCGTTCCAAGCTATTTGCGGCGCGCCTGAACGATGACGAGGGCGGTAACGACGAGAGCACGCCCAAGCAAGACAAGTTCGGCATCACGGTCCGCAGACTTACTCCCGAGATGGCGGAGAGGCTGGATATGCCGTCGGGCAAGGGCGTGATCGTGCAGGACGTCAAACCGGGCTCGTTTGCCGAGGACATCAATCTGGGCCGCGGCGACGTGATTCTTGAGGTCAACAAACAGCCGGTGAACAGCGAAGATGATTTTACCAAGGTGGAATCGAACCTGAAGAGCGGTCAGGACGTGGTATTCCTCGTGCGCCCCCGCGGTTCCACTCGCCAGGACGGAACCATCTTCGTGGCCGGGACACTTCCGTAACCAGGGATTAGCCCAACGGGAACTGGCATTGCTTCCTTCCATGGGGGATGATTACAATGCCAGCTTCTGTTGGGCTTTGTCTTTTGGCGCAGGTGACCAGGTCCGGTCGTTTGGCGGAAACTCGAGGGTTACCCGTTGGAACAAAAGCATCGCGCGAAAACCGTAAGAAGATGGTTAGGCGCAGCCTGCGTGCTGGCGGTGGCCTGTGTCTGTTTCCTGCCCGGCAGAGCGGTCGCCCACACCGATGCTTCGAGCAAGACTTCGCCCGGCAACAAGACTGGTGGCACGAAGGCCCCGACCCCGAAGAATCACGCGAAGGCGGCCGCGTCTGGTTCGAGTGCGAGTTCATCCTCGGCGGCGAAGGCTCATCCAGTATCGCATCCCGCGGCCAATAAGCATCCGAAATCGAACGCAGCCATCACCGCTCGCAACAGTAAATCCACGCACGCGATCTCGCGAAAGAATTCCAAGAGGAGAACAACCGCGCGCGGCCAGCAGAAGATTGAACCCGAACGTGCGCAGGCGATTCAGGAAGCGCTGATCCGCGAACATTATATGAGCGGCGAACCGACGGGAACCTGGAATCAAGACAGCGAAGACGCCATGCGCCGCTATCAGGCCGATCACGGCTGGCAATCGAAAACCGTACCTGATTCGCGCGCTCTAATCAGCCTTGGGCTCGGACCCAGCCACGACCACCTGCTGAATCCGGAGAGTGCGATGACGACTGGGCCGGAGGTTTCTCATGCCGCATCGGTGACTTCCTCATCCCAGAACCCGGTCTCGCACAGTGCCGAGCCTGGAGCGCGCATTAGCACCGCCCCGATGCCGTCTGCCGATCCGGCACCGGGCACATCTTCCGACCATGATGCGTCGGGGCCGCAGTAAGCACCGTTCGACCGATCCAACAACTACCACTCAGCATTCAGCCTAGCTATAGCTAGCATCCTGCGGAGTCTTCTTACGAAACGGTCCGCGCATGAGGGTGATTGCTAGCCGCTACGCGCCCGGGCTCTTCCGATAGCTTCCCGTCACTGGCCGGGGAAAATAAGGCAGAGGCTGTGAGTGAATGATGGCCTGAGGGTTAGCCTCGACGAGAGCGTCCGCAATTTCTTCCCCGCAGATTTCGGCGGCGGCTTCGCGCGCCGTGGAGAGCACGGGAACACGTTTCTCGGTATCGTGCGCGTCCGTCGCCAGCACGTGGACGGCATCATGTTCGAGCAGCCATTGCGCGGCGCGGCGCACGCGTTCACCCCAGAATCCGGTGAGCGCCGATCCCGTCATCTGGATCACGCACCCTTGCTCAGCCCACTCCACCACCCTTTGCGGAGTCTCGCGAAGTATCGGATTGCGTTCGGGATGCGTGATCACTGCAGTGATCCCGCAGTCGCCCAGCTTCGTAAAACAGTCCGTAATCTGCTGCGGAACGCTATAGTTGCTCAGTTCGACCAGCATGTAGTGCGAGCCCTCGATGGCATAGCGTGCGGGATTTGCCAGCACATCCTGCAGATTGTCGTAGGAGAGATGGAAGTCGCAGCCCAGGCTGAGTGTGGGAAGGTCGCCCACAAGTTGCTGCAAGTGCGCGACCAGTCCCTGAAGATACGGCCGGTCATAGTGGTAACGGTCGTTGGCGTGAGGTGTGGCCACCTGGTGAGTAATGCCGTCGGCCGCGGCCATTCGGCACATGGCGACGGATATTTCCCACGACTTGGATCCGTCGTCTACTTCCGGAAGAATATGCGAGTGAATGTCGACCACGATTGTAGAAACACAAGCAACCGACCGGGGTTGCGCCTGGATTTGATTTAAGCAGATTCGTGCTGAAAGAGAAAGCAGACCACAGATTCTCTTTTGTAAAGCGGATAACTCCTCAGGCCCTCAAAGTGAAGCCTCAACCCAAAGTGTTCTCTCCCTTGCCGCACCTTCTATTCCGGCTGTAGCATCAATATCCAGACATTCATAAGGAGATATCATGGCAACCGACACGCTGGCTTCCCCGGCCACTCTCAGTCACACCCCAACCAAAGTCCTCAAGAATTTCATCGACGGCGAGTGGGTCGAATCCTCGACCGGCGAAACTTTCGAAGATCGCAATCCCGCCGACACGCGCGACGTGGTCGGCATTTTTCAGAAATCCGCCAAAGCCGATGTTGACGCCGCCGTAGACGCCGCTACGCGCGCCTTCGCCAAATGGCGACTCGTGCCTGCGCCGCGGCGCGCGGAAATGGTTTTTCGCGCCGCGGAAATTCTTATCGGCCGCAAAGAAGACCATGCCCGCGACATGACCCGCGAAATGGGCAAGGTTCTTGCCGAAACCCGCGGCGACGTACAGGAAGCGATTGACGCCGCTTACTACAATGCCGGCGAGGGACGCCGCCTCTTCGGCCCCACCGTACCCTCCGAGATGCCCAACAAGTTTGCTATGGCTGTGCGGCAGCCGATCGGCGTCTGCGGCATGATCACGCCCTGGAATTTCCCCATGGCGATTTCTTCCTGGAAGCTTCTGCCCGCCGTCGTCTGCGGCAACACCTGCGTCATAAAGCCTGCGCAGGATACTCCGCTCTCAACGTTTAATCTGGTCCGCGCGTTCACCGACGCCGGCATTCCGAAAGGCGTTGTCAACATCGTGACCGGCTTCGGCGCCGACGTAGGTACTCCGCTCGCTGAGCACGCCGACGTGCGCGCCATCTCGCTTACAGGATCCTCTGCGGTCGGCCGCATCGTGGGCGGCATCGCTGCCAAGACTTTTAAGCACTGCTCGCTCGAACTGGGCGGCAAGAATCCAATGATTGTGCTCGACGACGCGAACCTCGACCTTGCCATCGAAGGCGGACTCTGGGGAGGCTTCGGCACCACCGGTCAGCGTTGCACCGCGACGAGCCGCATCATCGTGCAGAAGGGCGTCTATCGGGAGTTTATTGAGCGCTACGTGACGCGCGCCAAGAAGCTCAAAGTCGGTAATGGGCTGGACGAAACAGTTGAGATGGGTCCGGCGATCAACGAGAAGCAGCTCCAGACCGATCTCAGCTATGTCGAGATCGGCAAGAACGAAGGCGCTAAGTTGATGTGCGGCGGCAACCGCCTGGACCAGGGCGATTATCAATATGGCTGGTTTATGGAACCGACCGTATTTACCGATGTCGATCCCAAGATGCGCATCGCGCAGGAAGAAATCTTCGGCCCCGTGGTGTCGATCATTCCTTGCGACGATATGGAAGATGCGATTGAGATCGCCAATGGGATCGAGTACGGCCTTTCGTCCGCGCTCTATACGAAGGACGTGAATAAGGCTTTCGCCGCTATTCGCGATCTCTATGCCGGAATCACCTACATCAACGCGCCCACGATCGGAGCGGAAGTGCACTTGCCTTTTGGCGGCACGAAGGCAACTGGGAATGGTCACCGCGAAGGTGGCATTGGCGCCATCGACTTCTACACCGAATGGAAGTCCGTCTACGTTGATTACTCAGACACGCTGCAGAAGGCTCAGATCGACCGGGGAGAATAGACGAACAAATCGTGACGCAGAGGCTACTTGCCTCTGTGTTCCCAGTGTCGCGAGAGACTAAGTAATAAAAGTACGTTGGTAATCTTGCCTGTGTGTCTCGCGTGACCTAGCGTTAGCGCAACTTGGGGTTCAATCCGTCCGCAGAAGGATTTGTCTTGCCCAACCATCTTGTTTCTGCCACCACGGGAAGCGTTAAGAGAAGTGTTGCATCGGCGACTCTGACGCTTTGCTTCATCGGCGGACTCGTGCCTGCCTTGCTGGCCCAGAAAGGTCCCAAGTCTGATCGCAAAGTGCTGGTCTCCGTAAAACCTGAGTATTCCGAACTGTTGAAGCATGCTCAAATCGGAGGCCTGGTTCGTCTGAAGGTCACGGTTAATCCTGACGGGAAGGTGAGCAATGTGGATGTTGTTGGGGGCAATCCCATCCTGGCCGAGAGTGCTGCAACGGCGGTGATGAAGTGGAAGTTCGTTCCGGCCGGAGCGCAAACGGTCGAGGATATTTCCATCAGCTTCACCCCGCACTAAATCACACACCATCCGTTTTATCTGCACGCTCTGCGCTTCTGCGGTTAAAATCCTTCTTGCACTCTTAATGACAGGCCGCGGTCTTCATGCCCGCTGCGGCGAGGCTTCCATGACTCCAGCGACAACAGCCCACGAAATCACCGCTGCCAAGCGCCTTGATAATGTTCGCTATGCCATTCGCGATCTAGCTTGCGTGGCGGATGAAGTCATTCAGCTGGGACACAAAGTTCTGCCGCTGAATGTTGGCGATCCTCTTAACTTTGACTTCCAGACTCCCGCGCACATTATCGAAGCTGTCTATAAGGCAATGCGCGATGGGAAGAATGGCTACGCGCCGTCTCCGGGAATTCCAGAAGCGATTGAAGCGATTCGCGGTGAGGCGGCACGCAAGGGCATCACGACGGTGCGCGATGTCTTCGTCACTTCGGGCGTGAGTGAAACTGTCGATCTGTGCATTTCCGCGCTGGTGAATCCTGGCGAGGATATTCTTACGCCGAGTCCGGACTATCCGCTGTACTCGGCGGTGCTGTGCAAGTTGGGTATCGCGCTTAACGCTTACGACCTCAACGAAGACGATGCATGGCAGCCGGAACTGGCTGACGTCGAACGCAAGCTCACGCCGCGGACGCGCGGTATTGTGCTGATCAATCCCAACAATCCGACAGGCTCGTTGTGCTCGCGGCAGATGCTGGAGCAGGTTGCCGAGATCGCGCGGCGAAACAATCTGGTTGTCTTCTCGGACGAGATCTACGACAAACTCATTCTCGATGGAACTCCGCATATTGCATTCGCTTCGGTTGCGCCGGATGTGCCTTGCATCACTTTCGGCGGGATGTCGAAGAACTATCTGGTTCCGGGATGGCGCATTGGCTGGGGGATTGTTTCCGGCGACGCTGCGGCGGTGAAACCTTATACAGAAGGCATTCACCGGTTGCTGCGGGCGCGGTTGTGCGCCAATCATCCGGAGCAATATGCCATCAAGCCGGCGCTTGAAGGTCCGCAGGATCATTTGGTCGAAGTGCAGCGCAAGCTGCGCTCGCGCCGCGATCTTACGCAGAAGTGGTGCGAAGCGACGCCGCGCGTGAGTTGCGTTGCGCCTCGCGGTGCGTTCTACGCTTTCCCGCGCATCGATATTCCCGAGAGCGACGAAGTCTTCGTCAAGCAACTCATTCGGCAGAAGTACGTGATGGTCGTGCATGGTTCCGGCTTTGGTCAGAAGGCTGGGACGCAGCATTTTCGCATCGTGTTCTTGCCGGATGAAAAGACGCTGAGTGAGGCTTACGCTTCTATCGGCGAGCTTATTCAGGAACGCTACGGAAAATCCTAATTAGCACCCGCATTAGCCCGTCCGATCCCTACCCGCGTTAAACGACATTCGCGGGCCTTCACTAATTGCTCGCCATTCCTGCACGAAAACGTGTAGGATGCTCGCGTTCCTTCCATCTACACTCGGGCCCCTTACTAAAACTAGAAACTTGAGCTCGCAAGCCAAGCGACTGCGAGGGGTTCTTGTGCGGTTTGAAGTGTGGGAAACCTAAACAATCGATAGAAAAGAGGACACAATGAAACGCAATCAGCTGCTGTCAGCTGTTGGGATCATGTTGTTCGTAGCATGTTCGCTGGCCGCGCAGGATAAGCCCGGCACCTTGGCCAGCATCGAGTTCCAGAAAGTGAAGAATACAAACGTGCCGCAGTACGAGGCAGGACGAAAGCAGAAGGCGGCGTGGCACAAGCAGCAAAACGACCCGCTGCCATTGCTGGTATGGGAGACAATCAGCGGCGACAATACGGGAACCTTCCTGGTCGGCCACTTTAACCAGCATTGGGCGGATTACGACAAGCCGGCCGTTACCGATGAGGCGGACCTGGCGGAGTTCCAGAAGGTTGTGGGGACTTACGTGGACTCGCTCACCACTCGCTACTATGAGTACCTGCCCAAGATTAGCAACGAAAGCGGAGACACGGGGCCGGCCAAGTTCTCAGAGATCATCACCTTTCAAGTGCGCCCGGGGAAAGAGTCGGATTTTCGCTCGGGCATCGAACGGATTCACGAGGGCACAATAAAAACCAAGTGGGCCGTGAATTATGGATGGTACCGGTTGGTAAACGGCGGAACGGCAGGAACTTTTGTCCTATCCTTTGCTCACAAGAACTGGGCGGACTTTGAGGACAAGCCCGACGTGAAGCCCTACCGCGACATGCTCAAAGAAGCGTTTGGACAGGCCGAGGCGGATTCCATTGTCGATCGGCTCGACCGGTCGATCGAGAAGGAGACAAGCGACATCATCCAGTTTCGTCCTGATTTAAGTTACCTCCCAGCCAAATAGCGGTTCAACGATGATCCATGTTAGTTCGCAAGCAGTGAGGTATAGCCGGGTGCCCCCTTCAAAACCCTAAGGGCACCCGCACGCGGCTGCGTCTAGATGCCGTAGTTGACGGCGCGAAGGGCGTCTTTGTAGGCTTCGCGGGCTTCGGTGGCTTTCGTGTGTGCGTCGTGTTCCAGGAAGTGGGCTGCATCCCATTTCTCCATGGCGATCATGGAATGGTCGGGAGTGGCTAACGCTTCCTCGGCGCGAATGGTAGCAACCCATTCGTCTGTGGCCTGCTTGTAGGCGAGACGCAATTGGTCAAGGTTGGCTGGGGGCATAGGCTTGCAAGAGTAATGCCGGGCTGTATCGCGGTCAATTGGATGGGGCAAATTTAACGGAAAATTAACAGAGAGGCGGCGGGCGAAGAGTGGATGTCCTTCAGGGTTAATGTCCGCATTCATTCCCGGTGCTTTTGCGTGGCGTTGCTCTTCCAAGCGCCGTGGCTGACACACAGTCAAAGGCAAAGGCAGCGGACAGGAGCGTCCGCTCCACACGAGCGAACTATTTCAGCTTGGCGTACTCGGGTTTGGCTTGCTTGAGGATGGGGATGTCGGGGTCGGCGTTCTTCCAGAGGGCGAGGAAATCCTGGTAGGCGGTTTCGGCTTTGGCGGGATCGCCGAAGAGGGCATAGGCGCGGGCCAGGCCGAGGTGCGCGAGTGCGGCGATGGGTTCGTTCTGCACGACGCCGGGATGGTCGACAATTTTCTGGAACTCGGCTGCGGCGGCGCTGCTTTGGTGAGCCGCCACATAACCTTCGCCACGCAGATACGCGGGGTAGAGAGAGAACGTCAAAGCCTGCGCGGGAGAACCGAGTTCATAAGGAAGAGCCGGGGCGAGCGCTTCGATGGCTTTGGCGGACTTGCCGGCTTGAAGAGCAATGGCGGCGCGGATCATGGCGAGATATTCGAACTGCACAATGGTGTCTTGCGAGAAGCGCTTGGCCAGATCGTCGGCGAGGCGCGTGGTTTGGGAGGCGTCGCCGGCGAGGCCGAGGGCGATGGCTGATATCGCCTCAACATCTCTGCCGGTGGAGAGAGCGAGCGCATCTTGTGCTTGCTGCCTGGCTGGACCTATGTTGCCGACCAACGCTTCGCGCACCGCGGATTCGGCTTCATAGGCTGCCGCTGTCTCTTTTTCATCGGCGTGCTGGGCGGAGACGGAGGCGCGCCGCGTCAACTCGCGAGCTTTGGAAAATTGTCCGGCATAGGCGGCCGTGTCGGACTGGTTGTAGAAGAGAAAATCTTCGAATCCTGACTTGCCTATTACGGCGGCGGCTTCACGCTCCATTCCTGCCGCATCGTGTTGCAGGAAATCAATGCTGTAAAGGCTGAGGTGGATGAGAGGACTATCCAGATTGTGGGCTTGCGCCTCGAGCGCTGTTGCCCTGGCTTCATCCAGGCGATCAACCACCAGATAGCTGTTGACGAGGTTGGCGTATCCGTTTCCGCTTGCGGGATTGAGTTTCAGCGACTGCTGGGCGGCGGCGAGGCTTTTATCGTAATCGCCGAGCGTGCCGTAGATGACGCCCAAACTACCGGGAGGAATGTCGTCGCGGGGGTAGGTCTGAGCCCAGAGTTCGCAGGTCTTGCGGGCGGACTCGAGATCTCCGGCGACGTAATTCTCATAGTGCGAAGCGATGTAGAACTTTTCGCGCTCGCTCACACGCTGCCGACGTTCGTAGGCCTGGCGGGCATTCTCGGCGGAGCGGGCGGTCTCGCCGAGGTTGCCGTAGCTGGATCCAAGGCGTGCATACGCCATGGCAAAATTGGGATCGAGACTGACGGCGCGCTGGAATAACGGGATGGCGGCAGCGTAATCGTTCTTCACTATTTGTGCCTGGTAACCGAGGCTGTAGGCCTGCAACGCCTCGAGCGATGGCGTGGTGACGTTCTCGGGGGGCGCGTCGTACTTTTGCACTGAGGTCAGGGATTCACCCAGCCTCTCGCGCATTTTTGTCGCCACGTCGGCGAGCGCTTTCAGAACCTGCTCCTTGCGGCTGGCTGTGGCCTGCTCATTTGCGAGTAAGTCGCCGTTGCGACAGTTCACAGCCTTTAGTCCCACAACATACTCGCGGCCCAGGGTGGAAATAGAGCCCTCGATGGTGGCGGCGCTGGCGGTGCGCTGGCAGACTTCGCGCGCCAATTCGTGAGTAAGCCGCGCGTCCTTGGGCTGCGACATCAGGGTGAGCGTTTGCGCGATGCGCTCGTCGGAGAGCAGGTTGAGGAACGGCGACTGCTCCAGTTGCGACGACAAGCCCTGGCGTAGCGTGCTCTCGAAGATCGGATCTCCGGTGGTGTTGGTGAACTCGGCGAGGACGATGCTGTCTTTTTCCGTGAGGCGCGGGGTGGGCCGTACGCGAACGAAGAAGAAGCCTGCGATGGCTGCGACTACTACGACCACGGCGGCGGCAAGCGGCCACGGGCTTCTCCTCTTCGGTTTCGGTGTCACGGGAACAGCGACGCCGACGCTCCTGGATGACGCTGACGGAGTAACGGCAGGAGCGGAGGCAGAGCGAGCACGCGGCGTATTCGTTGACTTGCCTGAAGATTCGTCCGGGGCCGCGATCGATCCCGAACCACTCTGTACGCCGCGGCGTGATTCGGACTCTCGCTTCAGCCGTTTCAGGTCGGCGCGAATTTCCGACGCGCTTTGGTAGCGCAGGTCGCGATCTTTCTCCAACGCTTTGTTGATGATCTCTTCCAGCCGGGGCGGAAGGTCGGGGTTCAGGCGGATTGCGGGAGGCGGATCGTATTCCAGAATCGCATTGAAGATCACGGCAGAAGTATCGCCACGGAAGGGCAAGGCGCCCGTCGTCATTTCGTAGAGGACTGCGCCGAAAGAAAACAAATCGGTGCGCGCGTCGAGCTCTTTCCCCCGCGCCTGCTCCGGCGACATATAGGCGATTGTGCCCAGAGCCGCTCCGGGGCTGGTGAGGTGCTCGTTCATTGTCTGCGACTGCGTGTGATCGGCTGCGAAGTGGCTGGAAGAACTGGCGAGGGGAATGACCTTCGCCAAACCAAAGTCAAGAATCTTGGCATGACCGCGCTTGGTTAAGAAGATGTTTGCCGGCTTGATGTCGCGGTGGATGATGCCCTGGGAGTGAGCGGCGTCGAGTGCGTCGGTGATTTCGATGCCCAGCGACAGTACGGTTTCAGTGTCTAATGGCCGGCCTGCGATGCGGTGCTTCAGGGTCAGTCCGTCCAGATACTCCATGACCATGAACGACAGGCCCTGGTCCTGGCCAATCTCGTAAATCACGCAGATATTGGGATGGCTCAGAGCAGAGGCAGCCTGCGCTTCGCGTTGGAAACGGGCCAGGGCGTGCTGGTCCCGGGCCAATTCGTCGGGCAGGAACTTCATGGCGACGAAGCGATGCAGAGTGGTGTCTTCGGCCTTGTAGACCACACCCATGCCGCCACCACCGAGCTTCTCAACGATGCGGTAGTGGGAGATGAGCTGGCCGATCATGGGGGAAGATTAGCCCTGTGGCGCGATGATAGGAGGGCCATTGTGGCAAGTCAATCCAACTGCTGACTCCAGTCAAAAGCAAAGGCAGAGTCAAAAACAGCGGACAAGAGTGTCCGCTCCCCCCGTTCATTTTCCGGCTGACTTTGGACCTGCAACGGATGCGTCGAATTCTTCGGCCATCCAGTGTTGGAGGGCGGTGATGTTTTGGGAGCGGCCGAGGAAGTTTTTCACTAAATCATTAGCTGACATGGAGCCGCCGGGTTCGAGGACTACGCGGCGGTAGCGCATGGGGGCGTCGCCGGCGAGCAAGTTGTTATGGTCGAATTGCAGAAAGAAATCTTCGGCGATGACTTTATCCCAGAGATAAGTGTAATAGGCGGAGGAGTAACCGCCGAGGTGGCCGAAGGAAGCCCAGAGATGGGTCTCGGGCAGAGGAGTAAAGAGGGTGTAGCGACGGGCGTCGTCGAGGGTGACGGCGTCGAGATTCACGTCCTCGGGCTTGGTTTTGTAGATGTCGTAGGAGAGGGCGCTGAAGGAGTTCTGGCGGCCGACCCAGCCGCCGCGTCCGAAGGCGGAGGCGCGATTCATGCGGGCGACGAGGTCGGCAGGAATGGGCTCGCCGGTTTTGTAGTGGCGGGCAAACTTGGCGAGGACCTGCGGGCTGCGAATCCATTCTTCCAGCATTTGGGAGGGAGCTTCGACGAAATCGGATTCCATGCTGATGCCGCTGATGCCGGCCCATTGTTGCTGGCCGCCGAGGATGTGGTGCATGAGGTGACCGAATTCGTGGAAGAAAGTTTGTACGTCGCCGTAATCCATGAGGCCGGGATCGGTGGAGGTGGGTACGGGGAAATTGCAGACGAGGATGGCCTCGGGCAGTTGCTTGCCGCGGATGCCGTCGAGTACCGGAGCCATTTCGGCGTGGCTAAACTTGCCAGGGCGCGGATGCATGTCGAGATAGAAACGGCCGATGGGCTTGCCGCTGTCGATGACGATCCAGGTTTCGACGGCGGGATCCCAGGCGGGGACGTTTTGTTCCTGCTGAAAGCTGACGTGGAACAGGTCGGCGGCAGTATCGAGGATGCCTTGCTTCACTTCCATGAAAGGGAAATAGGGGCGGACGGATTGAGAATCGAAATCGTACTTGGCGCGGCGAACTAATTCGGAAAGATAACCGCGTTCGTAGTCCCAGATTTCGTTGGCGCCGGGGTCGGTCTTCTGTTTTTCGGCGAGCAGCATTTCAAATTCGCGTTGGGACAAGGCGCGGGAAGCGTCGTTCACTTGCTGGATGAAGTCGGCGATATTGTGGCCTTTGGCGATCATCTTATCGGCGGCATTGCAGTCGGCCCAGGAGGAATAGCCGAGCAGTGTGGCGATCTCGTAGCGGGTTTTCATGAGGCTGGTGAGGACTTCCTGATTCTTGGGGTAGGCGCGGGTGCCGAAGGCGAGAGCCATGCGTCGGCGCAGGGAATCGCTCTTGGCGAAGGTGGAGACGGGAAACGCATCGGGGTAGTCGGTGGTGATGTGAACTTTGCCATCGGCGCCTGGCTTATGGCGGTCGATGTAATCCTGGGGCAGGCCGTCGAGTTCGGAGGGATCGGCCTCGATCGTTTTTTGGCCGTCCGAAATATTGCGATCGAACATGGACTGCTCTTCGGTGGCCTGGTCGTTTAATTTCTTGAGGCGGGCGCGGGTGGCATCGTCTTTATCGACGCCCGCGAGACGGAATTCGAGGAGTTGGCGTGTCACGTAGTAACGAGTGGCGGCGTCAGCTTTGGAAAGATCGAGCGCGGCGAGAGCGTTGTAAACATCGTGATTGAGCGCGATAGCGGTCTGGGCGGCGCTGGCTTTAGTGAGCATGGCTGTGGCGTGATCGCGGAAAGTGGCGTCGGGATGGACCTGCTCCATCAGCATCGCGAAGTAGGCGGCGGAATTGATCTGGTGAAAAGCTTCGTCGAGCGGGACGAGAGTGTTCTCAATCGTGCGCGGGCCCTTGGCGCCGAGCAGAGTGTCGACGGAGCGCTGGGCGGCGGCGAGGCGGTCGGTCTCGATCTTCTCGAAGGCGGCGACGTCTGGCTTTTCAGCCCAGATGGTGGGCTGGGAGACAGAAACTTTTTGCGCGGAAAGGACGGCAGAGAGAACGAGTGGAAAACAGAAGAAGATGGCTAGGCGTGCAGCGCACATCATGAAAGAACCTCGTCGAGGAAGTTTTCTGAACGGCGGAACGATTTGGTCGTGACTTTAGAACCGATTTGAAGTGCGGATAATTGTTGATGACCGCGTCTGACGATGTCAAGGGCGGCCCGCGAAAAACTGCAGTTCAACAAGACTGAGACGAACTGTTTTGTCGGTTCTAGCGCCAGCGTTTGAGTTGGGGCCAGAGTTGGGCGAGGGTGCCGAACTTCGCGCCACGGCAGATGAAGACGCCGATTTGTTTCTCGAGCGCGTAGGGATTGTCGCCGGATGTGCCGACGTATTCGACGTGATCGAAAAGCTGTTCCAGTTGTTCCCGGTTGTCGCCGAGAACGATCAGGCAGTTGCCGGAGTAGCCGCGCGGTCCCCAGAGAAACCAGGTTTGATGCCCACTGAGGGCTGGCGGCAGGCCGTAGCGGCGGCCGAGGAAATCGATGGCGCCAGCCTGGCCGTAGTCCTGGGCGAAGATGCCACAGTTGGCGCGGTCTTGGGCGGGGATGCGGTTCCAGGCTAGCGCGGTTTCGTCGACAATTTCTTCCCAACCGAATTGATCGGCGTACCACTGCGGCAGTACCGCGCGGGCGTGGCTGTGTTCCATGACTGGAAGCTTGAAGGGGAGGCTTTTCGCGTAGGCGAGAAAGTTGTCCGGAGAAAGAACCGGGACGACGATGGGGACGAGCCGGACGCCGCCGGCAAGGAGCAGGATTATGATGGTCGCTTTGAGCCATCTGCGACGTGGGTGAGCGTTTTCTGTGCCTGAAGATTGCCGGCCGTGGATAGCGGATTCGATGATGACCGCGCCTGCGGCCAGCAGCATTGGATAAATCGGAGCGAGATAGTAATTCTTGCCGTGAAGAATAAAAAAGGTGGTGAAACAGACCAGGTAGCACCAGCCGAGCGCGCGGTAGGGCTTGAGGCGTGCAGAGAAGAGCAGCGCAAAGAGTCCAGTGAGCCAGATGGGCGCGGTGAAGGGGTGAACTAGCAGGGTCTGCTGAAAGAAGAATTGCGGCAGAGGGAGAATGACGTCGCGGCCTTCGGCGCGGATGTTATGCATGAGTTCGACGAAGGGCCAGTGATAGTGGACGTTCCACAGCAGGTTGGGCAGGAAGATTAAGAACGCTCCGAGGCCGCCGATCCAGATCCATGGGTTCAGGAAGACGCGGCGTTGAGCAGTTAGCAGAAGGCCGACAACCATGCCGAATCCGAAAACGGCGATGGAATATTTTTCCTGCAAGCCGATGCCTGCGATCACGCCAAACCACAGCCAATAGCGGGGATTGTTGCGCTTAATAGCGAGGATAGCGAAATACGCGCAGCCCATCCAGAGATTTGGTTCGAGGCAGTTGGTACCCAGCAGGCTTCCGTTGGAAAGATACTGCGGCGCGATAAGGATAGTGATGGCGCTGAGGAGCAGTGCGAAGCGGCGTCCGCCGAACTCGCGGGCGAGGACGGCGGTTTGCAGCACCAAAAGAGAAGAAGCCAGTGCGGGTATGAAACGAATGCTGCGGAGAGAATCTCCGAGTACGGTGCGGCAGATGTGGATGAGGAACGGGATGAGCGGAGGTTGGTCGACATATCCCCAGGCGAGGTGATCGCCGCAGGCCATGTAATCGAACTCGTCGCGAAAGTAGCCGTAGCGGTTGTTGAAGTAGATGTGGAAGAGTAACTTCGCGAGGGCGATTGCCCAGATGATCGCCATGCCGCTGGCGAAGAATGATTGGTGATCGCGACCGGGGAAAGAAACCGTTGGCGTAGGGCTGGCCATGAGTGGAAAAGGATAGCGGAAGACTGAGGATCTGTCATTGCACGCCTAGAGGTAGGGTTTAGACCTTAGCCACAGGGGACACGGGTCACACAGAGGAAGATACGGGACGGTTGACAGTCCGGACGGACACGACACAACACGAAGGTAACGTTCCCCATTGATTACCTATTCTTACCGCTAATGGGCTTGTGGTAACGTTTGAATTACCGCATATTCAAAAGGCTTGAATAAGGTTTTTAGTCCACGTGTCTTCGTCGACTCGCAAACCGGGCATCCACATCGCATGGACAACGGTCACGTACCGCAGTGTGGCCATGATGATCCTGGCGGGGACGCTGCTATGCTTGCTGGGGATGCGACTGGCCTTTCCGCAGTTTACCGAGAGCAGCATCAAGGCGGCCGACGGCGTGGCCAACAAAGTATTGGAGCGCGTGGCAGGCATGGCTCCTCCTGCGGGTAGTGGCCTCTCCACGGCGCAACAGGCTCACTTTACGGCGCTGGATGGTACAGTGCGAGTGAAAAAGGGCAGTAGCAGTAGCTGGCTGGCGGCGGACTACAACGTCCCTCTGGATAAAGGTGACGTGGTGCAGACCGGCTCGGAAGGCATGGCGAAGGTGGTATTCAACGACGGCACCAGCTACACCGTGAAACAAGACTCGCTGATTGTGATTGAAGAAAACTCGGCCAACGATCAGCAGCAGACGAATGTGGCTGTGGCGGTGAGTACTGGGACGGTGGATCTTTCGACCGCGACTTATTCCCAGGGTTCGAAATCGCAGGTGATTGTGGATGGAGCGACGGCATCGCTGGCTCCGGAGTCGATGGCGCAGGTGCACAACGATCCCAAGATGGATCAACACGAGATCCTGATGAAGAAGGGTGCTGGCGAAGTGACGCGCAACGGGGAGACCGTGCAGTTGGCGAACTGGGAGAAAGTGAGTTTCCGGCAAGAAGAAACGCACATGGAGAAAGCGAAAGGCACGGGGCCTCCGACACCGATTTCTCCGGCGAATATGGCGCCGATTTTTACTTCGGGAGAGACGACCAAGGATGTGGAATTTTCCTGGACGCAGATGGCGAATGCTTCTGGTTACCGGCTTCGCATATCGAGAAATCCCTACTTTTCTTCTACACTGGTAGATAAGAGAGTGAATACAGCGGATGTTACGGTCACAAGTCTGGGCGAAGGTGCGTACTACTGGGTGGTACAGTCGTACGAAGCGTCAGGGAAAGAGTCGGTGGAGAGCGAGAAAAATCGCTTCACTATTATTCCCAAGGGCAAACAGAACGAAGCCATCGACTTGGAACTGGATCCCTTCATTCAGCACGGACATGTGATTGAAGTTACCGGCAAGACGCAAGTCGGGGCCCGGGTGATGGTGAATGGGCGGGAGGTGCCGATGATCTCCACGGATGGCACGTTCCATTACTTCACGCCGCCGTTGGCCACTGGAGAAGCCGTGATTACGATAACGGCGCAGACGTCGCAGGGCGGAGTGAATACGCAGCAAAAGAAAATTATTATCCAGTAGGTGGCGCAGTAGTCGGTGTAATAAGTTCGTGCAAGCCGGGTTTTCCCGGAAGCAGAGCTGTTCGAATAGGCAAAAGCGAGAGAGAAGAGTTCGTCATGTCAAGCAACGGCTTTCATTCATCACGTTCCCATAACCTCAGGTCTTTATTCAGCCTGTTCTCGAGCGATCTGGCGATCGATCTGGGGACGGCCAACACGTTGGTGTATGCACGCGGCAAGGGCATTGTTGTGAACGAGCCCTCGATTGTCGCCATCAACAAGAACACCGGCGAAGTGGAGGCCGTGGGCAAAGAGGCGAAAGAAATGCTGGGGCGCACGCCCGGCAACATCGTCGCCATCAAGCCCATGAAAGACGGCGTGATCGCCGACTTCAAAGTCACCGAGAAGATGCTGAACTATTTCATCCAGAAAGCGCACAACCGGAAGATGCTGGTGCATCCGCGGATTGTGATCGGAGTGCCTTCGGAGATCACGCAGGTGGAAAAGCGGGCGGTCATGGACTCCGCGTATCGCGCCAAGGCGAGCGAAGTGCATCTGGTGGAGCAGGCCATGGTGGCGGCGATTGGAGCCGGGCTGCCGATTACGGAGCCTAGCGGCAACATGGTGGTCGACATTGGCGGTGGCACGACGGACATCGCCGTGATTTCTTTGAGTGGCATTGTCTACTCGCGTTCGGTGCGGATGGCCGGCAATCAAATGGACGAAGCCATCATGAATTATCTGAAGCGGAAATATAACCTGCTGATCGGCGAACGCACGGCCGAGCAGATCAAGATGGAGATCGGTTCCGCGCACCAACTCGACAAGCCGATGACCATGGAGATCAAGGGACGCAACCTGATCGAAGGCGTGCCCAAGACCATTACGGTGGATGATGGCGAAATCCGCGAGGCGCTCAGCGAGTGCGTTTCGACGATCATGAATGCGATTCGCGTGGCCCTGGAACGGACGCCGCCGGAACTTTCGGCGGACATCAGCGACCGCGGCATCGTGCTGACGGGCGGAGGGGCACTGTTGAAGAATCTGGACAAGCGCATTCGCGAAGAAACCGGGCTGCCGGTTTCCATTGCAGACGATCCGCTGTGCAGCGTGGTACTGGGCACGGGCAAGATGCTCAGCGACTTCAAGCTGCTGCGGAAGATTTCGATCGAGTAGCTGCGAGTACCGAATTGCGAGTACTGCGACCAGTAGAAGAATTAAGAGAGTATCGCCGCTCCATGCAGACGAACAAAAAGTATGTTCCCGCGGGCAGCACTTCGTTGCGAGCGTCTGCCATTGCCTTCTGCTTGATGCCTCATTTCGGTGCTTGGTACTGAGTACTCGCAACTGACGTTATGGAATCCGTACTTGGCCGTTACCGCAATCTGACCATTCTGGTGGGAGTGTTATTTCTGCAGGTGCTGGGACTCGCGGTCCAGGTCAAGCGCACCGGGGACGCGGAGAACACGCGTCTGATCCGTGTCTGGGCAGTGGATGCGATCACTCCTCTCGAGCGCGCACTGGTGTGGGCGCAGAACGACACCAGCAATCTCTGGCACAACTATTTCTTCCTGCGCGGGGTGCGGGCGGAAAACCGCCAACTCAAACAGCAGATCGAGCAGATGCGCCTCGAGCAGGTGCGGCTGAGCGAAGACGCGGAGCAGGCCCACCGTTTGCAGCAGTTGCTGTCTTTTAAAGAGCAGGTCATCGCCAAGACGGTCCCAGCGCAGGTGATTGGGTCGAGCGGTAGCGATCTGTCACGGTCCATCTATATCGATAAGGGTTCGAATGAAGGTATTGCAACCGACATGGCGGTGATTACGGCGGGTGGCATCGTGGGCAAAGTATTGCGGGTGTACCCTTCGACTTCGTTAGTTCTGATGATCAACGACCAGACCAGCGGAGTGGGCGCGATGCTGGAGAAGTCACGGTTACAGGGCGTGCTCAAAGGAACTCCTGACGGGGCGGTGATTTTAGAAAGGGTGATGAGCGACGAGCAAGTCGCCCCCGGCGACACTGTGCTGAGCAGCGGAGGTGACCAGATTTTTCCCAAGGGACTGCCGGTGGGCACAGTCACCAAGGTTAGCCCGGGGCGGGAAATGTTCTTGAAGATCGAGGTGAAGCCGGCGGCCGATCTGAGCCGTCTGGAAGAAGTGCTGGTGGTTACGGAAAAGCAGGAACAGAATGCGGTGGTCGACAGCGGGGTCCGAGTGCGCGCGGCCGACATTTTGGCGCAGCGGTTGCCGTCGGTTCCGGACAAGCCGGTGGCGGATGCGGCGGCTGCAGCGGGTGCCTCGGGAACCGATAAGGTGGTCCCGCCGGGACAAGAGACGGGCGCTGGCACAAAACCGCTGACTCCGGTTGAGAGTTCGGTGAAACCTGAGGCTGCTCAACACGCTGCGACGCCGTCTATCGCCAAGTTTGCGGGCGTTGGCCCGACGGCTGCGACTCCAGCTGGCGCGAAGGCTGTGAGCACTGGTAGTGCGCAGGGTGTGCCAGTCAACGGGCAGACCGGGAACAGCCAGACCGGGAACAGCCAAGCTGCAAAGAAAACTGCGCCTAAGCCGGCTTCCGGCGATCCAGTAGTGAATAGCGGTTCTCCAAACGCGGCCGCATCAAATGCCGCGGGCGGGTTGGCGAAACCTGCACCGGCGCGGCCCAAACCTCCCGTCACACAGCCTAATCCTCAACCGCCTGCAACGGAAGATAATCCCAACTAGCGTGCCCATCACTTACACATCAGGGGAGCAGATTGAGGTTTACCGGTTCAGCATACCGGTAACGGTGGGCGTGCCATTGCTGGCGCTGTTTCTGCAAGCGTTCGTGCCCAGACGTCTTCCGTTCTTTTCCATCTTCGACTTGCCGTTGCTGGTGACGATTTTCTTTGCCATGGCGCGGCGGAATCCGATTTCGGGCCTCTTCACCGGGGCAGCCATTGGCCTGGTGCAGGACATGCTGGGGGCTTATCCGATCGGAATCTACGGTATCGCCAAGACGGTGGTGGGTTACGGGGCGTCGTCGCTGGGCGCGAAGCTGGATGTCGAGAACGCTGGCGCGCGGCTGCTGGTCACGCTGGGGTTCTACCTGTTGCACCAGGCGGTTTACTTCACGGTTGCCCGCGGCATGGTCAGTCTGACGCTGAATTGGAGCTGGAGCCGGGAAATCCTGGCCGGGCTGGCGAACGCTGTTCTCGGCGTGGGCTTGTATTTTCTGCTGGATAGATTTAAGCAGAGAACTTGAAAGACAGGTCTCAGTTTTCAGCCAGAGCGAGCCGTGACTTACGTTACTTTCCGACCTCCCGGATCAGGTCCCTTAAGAGCTAGAATTGGTATACACCCCTCACTGAGACTGAAGAGGCTGCGACCCGCATGGCGAGTCGTGTATGAACAAAGAACCGAGAACTGAGAACGGATGTTCGGTCGTGACGAAAAAGTATCGGCAATCCGCCTAACGGCGGCGCAGTACCTGATCCTGGGTATCTTCCTTGTGCTGGCTTACGGATTGTGGCGGCTGCAGGTAATGCAGACCGATCTGTACGCTACGCTTGCCGAAAAGAACCGTATCCGCAATGTGCCGATTCTGGCGCCCCGCGGCAAGATTCTGGACCGCGAAGGGCGCATCATCGTGGACAACTATCCGTCCTTTTCGGCTTTGCTGTTGCGCGATTCTTCCCGTGACCTGAATGCTGACACGGATCTGATTGCGCAAGGTCTGCATCTGGATGCGAATGAAGTACGGGCGCGCATTCGCCACTTCGCTGCCATGCCGCAGTACCAGCCGATCTTTCTGAAGGAAGACATCACGCCGGATGAGCAGGCCTTCATCGAGGCGCATCGCAACGAGCTGCCTGAACTGGACACGATCAGGGCGGACCGGCGTCTGTATCCGCGCAACGGGTTCATGGCGCACCTGATTGGCTACGTCGGCGAAGTGACGGAAGACATGCTCAACCAGCCACAGTTCGAACTTTATAGCCCAGGCGATGTGGTGGGAGTTTCTGGCGTGGAGCGGCAGTATAACAACGCGTTAATGGGAAAGAACGGAGCGCGGCAGGAATTGGTGAACAGTCATGGCCGCGAAGTGGGGCTGTTGGGGGAAACGGATGCGATTCCCGGAAAACAGTTGAAGCTTACGGTCGACATTGACTTACAGATCGCAGCCGAGGAAGCGCTGGAAGGGAAGAATGGCGCAATCGTCGCGATGGATCCGCGGACCGGGGAAATTCTGGCGATGGTGAGCCGGCCGACATTCGATCCCAACGATTTTGCCGTACGCGTCTCTCGCGACGAATGGAACAAGCTGGTTACGGACCCGGACAAGCCGCTGTTGAACAAAGCGATTCAGGCGCAGCTTGCGCCGGGTTCGACCTTCAAGATCATCATGTCGGTCGCGGGTTGGCAGGAAGGAATCGCACAAGACCTGCACGTGAACTGCACCGGCGGAGCGGAGTTCTACGGACGTCGCTTTGGCTGCTGGGTGAAAAGCGGGCACGGCCCCGTCACTCTGGAGAAAGCCATCTACCAGTCCTGTGACGTGTTCTTTTATACTCTGGCGGAAAAGTTAGGCATCGACCGCATCGCCAAATACGCTACCGCTCTTGGTCTGGGACAGAAAACCGGCATTGACCTGCCCAACGAAGTGACCGGAGTGATGCCCTCGGAGGAGTGGAAGATTCGGAACTTCAAACAGAAGTGGTTCGCCGGGGAAACGATTTCGGTGGGCATCGGGCAGGGCGCGGTGGCAATCACGCCGGTGCAATTGATGCGCGCGATCGCCGCGATCTCCATGGGCGGCCGCCTGGTTGTGCCCCACGTCGTCGATCCGCAAGAGCTCCCCAGCGGATACGTCGAGACGAGTCATGTTACGGAAACGAAGAACGTTCCTATCGATCCGAACGGGTGGACCTTTATTACCGATGCGATGTCGCGGGTTCTGCTGCCGGAAGGCACTGCTCCTTCGGCGCATATTCCTGGGATTGATATAGCAGGAAAGACGGGATCGGCGCAGATTGTCTCGCTGGCGACTCGCGCCAAGTTCAAGAACAGTGAAGCGCTCAATCAGAATGGATGGTTCGTCGGATTCACGCCGCGGCGTAATCCCGACGTTATTGTGTGTGTGCTGTTTGAAGGTGGCGAGCACGGAAAGCTGGCGGCGCGTTTGGCGACGCAGGTGCTTAAGGCGTATGTCGACAAGCAGCGGCGCGTGCCCAATAAGATGGTGGATGCGCCGAAGAGCGATGGCAAAGTTGACATGGGGGCTTTGTGGACTGCGCCCGAGGGGGACAAGCTGGAGGGCGGACGGTTCTCTCTGATTTTACCGAAGAAGCCGTCGGTGCTGGCGACTGCTGCTCCAGGCATGGCCAGTACCGAGTACCTAGTACCGAATACCGGGAAAATGCAATGAGGACAATCGGCGAGGGAAATCTGCGGATGGAGGGAGTTGCTCGGTACTCGATACTGGGTGCTCAGAACTCATGAGCCGTTACGTTTCATATCGCGATTTCGACTGGCTGCTGCTGGTCTTGGTGCTCATGATCTGTGGGCTGGGCGTGATGGAGATCCGAAGCGCCACAATGCACACCAAGTTTGCTGGGTCGCACATCAAGCAGATTTACTGGGTTTTCGCCGGCGTGGGGATGATGTTTTTGATCAGTCTGGTCAATTATCAGGCGCTCTTGGACAGAATCCACTGGTTTTACATTGCGGCGGTCGCGTCGCTGATGGCCGTGATGATCTTTGGACAGAAATACTTAGGAGCGCGGCGTTGGATTAAAATGCCCGGCGGCAACCACTTCCAGCCTTCCGAATGGGTGAAGCTGATCCTCATTCTCGCCGTGGCGAAGTATTTTGCCGATCTCCGGCACCGGGAACTTTCCTGGCCGGACTTCATGAAAGCCGGAGCAATCGTCGGCATTCCAATGCTGATGGTGCTGGCGCAGCCTGATCTGGGGACGGCTCTCACTTATATTCCCATCGCCATTATGGGAGTTTTCCTGGGCGGAATGCAGTGGAAACAAGGATTGGCGGTGGCTCTGCTTGCGGCGGTAGGCGTGGGAGCGGTGTTCTTCACCCCGCGAGTGCACATTCTAAAGACTTACCAGAAGCAGCGGCTGACCAGCTTTCTGCAGCCGGAAGACGATCCTCAGGGGTCGGGGTACCAAGTTGAGCAATCCAAGATTGCCGTGGGCTCTGGGGGATTGTGGGGTGGGAAAGGCTCGCAAACTCACGGGGCGTTCCTGCCAGTTCCACAAACGGACTTCATTTTCGCGGCATTCTCCGAGGAGCACGGATTCGTGGGCGCACTCGGGGTTCTGCTGTTATACTTCATAGTGCTGATGCGTTTGACCCAGAACGCGCAAACAGCGCCCGACCGCGCTGGCACGTTCGTCGTGATGGGTGTGGTGGCGGTGCTTAGCTTCCATATCCTGGTCAATGTTGGCATGGTGGTCGGTTTTATGCCGGTCACTGGAATACCTCTGCCGCTGATGAGTTACGGTGGGTCTTCCGTTCTGTTCATGTTCCTGGCGCTGGGGATGGTAATGAATGTTCGAATGCGCCGGTTTGTGAATTAGCTGGGTGAGCCAGCTAAGGGTTCGTGAAGCTTGAAGTGGGAAGACGGTAGAGAGCAAATTGCTGCGCTCGATGGGCGCAGCCCCAAAAATATCGATCGCCCTCGCGTAAAGGGGGCATTTCACCGGCCAGTCGAGCAGTTGAAGGCCGGGCAGGATTGACGCAATAACGCTGCCGGCAGGGAAACGGCCCCCCGACCGGAAACGGTCAGAGAGTGCGGTCACAAACCCGGCAGACGAAAGCGAATAGTGCAGAAGATACCCAAGCTTGTGCAGCGGATTCGGTCAGGGAGCAACCTCCCAGGCCCTAGCCGTCCCTCCTCCGGGGCCAGCATCGCGACGCTCGATATCCTCCCGTTTCCTTCCTCGCTTCGCCCCGGTGAAGCCCGCCCGACTTTCTTACATTAGTCAGGGCGGGACCGGAGTGTCCATGAATAAAGAGTTGTTTGTTTCTTCCACGCCTCACGAGACCAAAGTGGGCCTGGTGGAGGACGATCTGCTCGCGGAAATCTACCTCGAGCGCGAAAATGAATATACCCTGGCGGGGTCCATCTACAAAGGCCGTGTGACCCGTGTGCTGCCAGGAATGCAATCGGCCTTCGTTGACATCGGCCTGGAGCGCGATGCCTTCCTCTACGTTTCCGACTTTATGGAGTTGGAAGAGCACGACGAGGATGTGACGGACGTCGTACCGGCCAGTCGAGGCGTACAGGATTTGCGGGTGCAGCCGAGTCACGAGGAAGACGAGACTTCCATTGTGTCAGCGACTCAAGGAGATGGCGCAGCCGAGACGGCAACGAGGTTTGAGGGGGAAGAGAGCCGGTATCTTGATGGAGCCGACGAACATGTGGACGGCCAACCGTCGATAGCGGCCGCAGCTTCCGTGGAAACTTCCGGCGGCAGGGATTCTCAAGAGCGTGAACGCGGAGGCTGGCGGGGTCGCCGGCGTCGTCGTGGCGGACGTCGCGATGGACGCAGCGATGGGCGTGACCGAGCTGCAGAGCCGCGCTTGGCAACGCCAACGGTGGAAAGTGCGCCGCCTGTAACAGCTCCGCGTCAGCAAGAATCCAGCAGAAGCCATCAGTTTGGACCGCCAGCGGGATACCAGCCGATCCTTCTTCCGGGAGAATCAATTTCCAAGTATCGTGGGTTAGCGCAGCCTCCCATAACGCAGCCGTCACGTGCGCAAGATCGAGGCTTCGAGCGAGCTAGCGAATTGGGGGCCGAATCTGCCGCGCCGATCGCCGCCACTTTCCCGGACGACGAACCGATTTTCGCCGCCCCTGCCGTCGAGTTGCAGGCTGAGCAGCACGAGGACGTGCAGCCTGTTCACGAAAAACCCATAGAGTCGGCTGCAACTTCAGTGGACTGGAATCGCGAATTTCACCGGCGGGATTCGGTGGCTGCTGGAGCGGCTGCGGCGCCTGCGAAGGGAACTCAGACGATTCGAGACGTTGTCGAGGAAGACGATGAGATGGTACCTGCCCCCGAGGCTTCTGATCGGGCTGTGGCTCCGGCGCAGGAACAGGTTGCGGCTTTCGCACGCCCAGGGACGCTGGAAGAGGAGACCATCGACGAAGAAGAAGCGGATACCGTCCGCTACGAACAGGCGTCGGATGAAGGCTATGACGAGTTTGAAGAGGAGACGCGAGCTGCCGGCCAGCAAGGTTCGGAGCCTGCACCGCGCGAGTTTTCTGAAGTCCGCGAAACGGTAGATGAGATCCATATGACGTCTTTGGCGGAGTCTGGTGCGGCGCCTGCGGAAGGTGTGGTGGAGAGTGAGGAAGACCCCGAGGAACTGGAACTCGAAGAAGCGCAAGCCCAAGCGGAGGCGTTGCTCGATGCGGAAGCGGGCGGCAGCGTTGTGGTCGATGGGCGGGCCGAGGTTCGTGCTCCGGCAGGGACGGCAGGTTACACGCAGCGAGCGCCTCGTCCTCGACCCGGCTTTGACCGTCGTAGTGGCGGACGCCGGGCTGGTGGGCGCCGCTTCCCACGTCGAGAGTCGCATGAAGTTCCGAAGATCAGCGATCTTCTAAAAGAAGGTCAGGAAATTCTGGTACAGATTGCGAAGGAGCCTATCGGCAAGAAGGGCGCGCGCATCACCAGTCACATCGCGCTGCCGGGACGGTTTTTGGTGTACATGCCGACGGTGAACCATACCGGAGTTTCGCGCAAGATCGCGTCGGATGAGGAGCGCCAGCGGCTGAAGCGCATTGTGATGAGCGAGCGCGACAATGGCCATGGTGGCTTCATCGTGCGGACCGCCGCACAAAGTGCGAATGAAGAGGAATTGCGGGCGGATATCCGCTTTCTGAAGGGCCTGTGGAACGACATTAAGACCCGCGCCGAGGCATCCAAGCCGCCGGCGTTGATCTATCACGACCTCAATGTGGTAGAGCGAGTTCTGCGAGATCAGGTTACGTCGGACTTCTCCGTGATCTGGGTTGACACCGAACCGGAGTATGAGCGCATCCTGCGTTTCTTCAACCGCTTTCAGCCTGGGCTGGTGAAGCGGGTGAAGCTTTATACCAAGGAGACGCCGCTGTTCGAGCAGTTCGGTTTGACCGAGGAGATGAACAAGGCGCTCAAGTCGAAGGTGTGGCTGAAGAGCGGCGGCTACATCGTGATCAACCAGACCGAGGCGCTGGTGGCAATCGACATCAATACCGGCAAGTATGTCGGCAAGACCTCGCGGCTGGAAGATACCATCGTTAAAACCAACGTGGACGCGATCAAGGAGATCGTGCGGCAGGTTCGTCTGCGCGATCTCGGCGGCATCATCATCATCGACTTCATCGATATGGATGAGCGACGCAACCGCCAGCGCGTGATGCAGGCGTTGGAAGAAGAACTCCGGCATGATCGGGCGCCGTCGAAGGTGCTGCAGTTCAACGATTTCGGGCTGGTCGCGATTACCCGAAAACGGGTGAAGCAATCGCTGGAACGCACCATTGGCGCGCCTTGTCCCTACTGCCAATCCACTGGCTACGTGAAGTCGCTGACCACGGTGGTCAATGAGATTTACGTGGAGATGCGCAAGATCGCGAAGCATCTGGAACACGAAGACGTGATGCTGCGCGTGAATCCCGATGTGGCAAAGGAGTTGAAGACCAACAATGGCCGCCTGCTGAACGAGATGGAAGAACTCACAAAGCGGACGATCATTGTGAAGAGCGATCCGGCGCTGCACCAGGAGCAGTTCGACATTAACTAGCTGCTAGCCTCAAGCTACTGGCTTGCAAGGACGGGCGAAGTCGGCCCGTCCTTTTTTAGTTTTGCGCCGAATTTAGAGTGAGGTGAACGGAGCTCAGTTTCCGGGATGGGCCAAGGCCTTCACGGCAAGATCGGAGCGGCCGAGCAGTTTCTGGACGGTTTCGCGGATGGCTTTGGCGGATGCGCCAGCATCGCTGTTCGCCGCCATCTTTGCAACTCTTTCGGCGTCCTCCGTGGTGGTGCCGGCGATGTCGAGCAGTACTACCAGCGCATCCGCGTGAAGCTTCCATAGTGAGGACATACTCTGGCTGCGTTTGAGTTCTTCTAGCTCGGTGTTGACTCTGGCCACGCAGGAAACCAGACGGATGAGCGTGCGAGCCACATCGGCGCGAAGGCTTTTTTCTTCGAGGAAGCCGGCATTATAGGCCTCGGCCTCGGGCGCGGTCAGGGTCAGGTTGAAGAAACGCATGGGCACAATCTGGCGATACTTGGGATCAGCGACGCGCACGAATACACGGATCGATTCCTCGACGCGGCGCAGTTTGCCTTCTTCGGCGGAGATTTGTTGCGCCGTGATGACCGGCGGCCGAAATGCCTGAGCCGGAGGGGGCGCTTTTGCAGCGGCGACTCTTGCAAGTTTGGCGGCAGCCGCTGCCCCTCCGGATGCCGGCGTGTTGCGGCCGGCGGCCGGCGCGAGCAATGACTTACGAATGGGTGGGCGCCGGTCGAGTTCCTTTTTTAACCTGGAGACGCGCCGGAATTTTTCCAATGCGCTGCCGTAGTCGGCCTTGAGCATCTCTTTCTGTTCGATTGCGGCCACGTGCTCAACGGTCACTTCCACGCCGTCGACTGTGCTGAGGATACTGCCGCCCATCTCGTCGAGAGCTTGGGCGAATTGTTTGATCTCCGCTAGAGCCTTGACGAAGAGTTCGTCGAACCGGGCGCCGAATGCGGCATTGTGGGCGGCGACCGTAGCCAGCACGCCGGGATGATAGAAGGAAGAATCCAGCCAGCGTTTCAGTTCACGCACGCGCGAAACAATTCCGGAATCCATCAGCGAATTGAAATCGCGATACCTGGCAATCTCTTCCCGCAAAGGGTCGAAATTTCGGAGCAGTTGCACATGTTCTTCCGGCAGCGAGGGCACGTCGGTATCGGCCAGAATCTCGATCAAGGCAATTTCGAACGGAGAAAGAGGCAGCGCTCCGTCCAAGCCATAGCCTTGTTGCTGCCATTGGCCATGGACGCGGGGATGGCGGTAGAGAAAAGTTGAAATCAGGTCAGTCTTGTCGCGGTTAATGTCACTGGGCTCGCGGCGCCGGACAAAGTAGCGAAGCAGGGCCTCGGCGACTTCCGAATCCGTATCCGGGGTGAGCGCCTGCCGCAACACCGCGGGAGTGATGGCCATGTCGAGCACATGCAGCCAGCGATACATGCGGGAGAGAGTTTCCGGCAGATCACGTTCGGTGTGGCGGAGGGCAAGCTCGTCCAGCCCGCTCGGAACGGGGATCTCGCCGCCGAGCAAATCGCGCAGCAGCTTCTGGTAAAAACCCTGGACGGTCGCCAGGATTGCTAACTCAAATTTAAGATCCTCGGCCAAGAAACGCTCCGCGAGCGAGATTCTCCCCATCGGTTGAGGGAATTCTTTGCTGCACTGCTGTTCAAGTAAAGACGAAAGTCACCGCTGCCGCAAGTTACCACCGGAGCGATACCGTATGTGCGTGCTTCCGCTTTCCGAAAGTGCATGAACTTCCGCGCGGGGGAAGGCGCTTCAGAAAACTACGGTCTTATTCCCGTAAAGAAGAACACGGCTTTCGACGTGCCAGCGGACGGCGCGGGAAAGGACGACCTTTTCAAGATCGCGGCCTTTGCGGATGAGATCTTCGACGGTGTCGCGGTGCGATACGCGGACCACGTCCTGCTCGATGATGGGACCGTCATCGAGTACTTCAGTGACATAGTGGCTGGTCGCGCCGATCAGTTTGACGCCACGCTCGAAGGCCTGGTGGTATGGCCGGGCACCAATGAATGCGGGCAGAAATGAATGGTGAATGTTGATGATGCGTTGCGGATACCGATTGACGAAATCGTCGGAGAGAATTTGCATGTAGCGCGCCAGCACCATGAAGTCGGCCTTGTGATCTTCGATCAGCGACTGAAATTGTTCTTCCGCCTGCCGCTTGTTGTCTTTTGTGATGGAGACGACAGCGTAGGGAATTTTGTAAAAGTCGGCGATGGGCTGGTTGTCGGCGTGGTTGGAGATGATCAGTGGGATGTCGCAGGCGAGTTCGCCGCTCTGGTGACGGTAGAGAAGATCGACGAGGCAGTGATCGTACTTCGAAACCAGAATGATCATGCGCGGGCGATGTGAGGACTGCGCCAAGCGCCAGTTCATTTGGAACTTTTCAGCGATGGGCGAAAAATGTTTGGCGAAATCGGCGAGATCTTTATCAGAGAGATCGATGTCGAAGTCTTTGGGATCGAACTCCACACGCATCAGGAAGAGGCCGGACTCTTCGTCGGCGTGTTCGTCGGCGTGCAGGATGTTACCGTTATGCCGGTAGACGAAGTCGGCGATGGAGGCGACTTCGCCTTTCGCATCGGGGCAACTGACGAGGAGGATGGCGGAATTCTTCATGGTCTCAAAGGCAGCGCGGTTAGCGGCCTTTCTTATGCTCATTCTCTGCGATGCGCGCCCTCACCAGCTTTTTCAGAAGAGTCGTGGGTACGGGCTTGTCCGGTGCGAAGCGGATGGTGCCCTTGGCGGTGGGGAAGCACTTGAGTTCGTTCTTAAACTTTGCGATCGGTCCCGCGCCTGGAAAAAGGCCGCAATGGTCCGAGAATGCGGCGAAACTCATTAGCATTCCGTTGTACTTGAAGGTCGGGATGCCGTAGCTGATTCCCTCGGTTGCCTCAGGTGGCGCAATCTTCCGAACGAGCGCGCGGACCCGATTCAAGGCACCGCGGGCTGGTTCGGGGACGCGGTTCAGATATTCGTCTACTGTTTGAGGAACCTTTGTTGTTTTGCCGGTCTTCGTTTTCTTCACACGACTGACCTCTGTTACTTCTTCAGTTGCTTCAGAATCTCTCGCGCGGCGTTGGCACCCGAGCCGCCCGTCAAGCCTGCGCCAGGATGCGTGCCGCTCCCGCAAAGATAAAGATTCTCAATCGGAGTGCGGTAGCGTGCCCAGTCGAGCAGAGGACGCATGGTGAAGAACTGGTCGAGCGCAAGATCGCCGTGGAAGATTTGTCCGCCTGTTAATCCATAGACGTCTTCCAGATCTTGCGGAGTCATGATCTGGTGCGTCAGAATCAGCTCCGGCAGATTGGGCGCATACTGCGCGAGCGTCTGCACCACCGTTTGGCCGAGCGCTTTGCGCTGGCTTTCCCAGTCTCCCTTGAGCTGGTATGGCGCGTACTGCATGTAGATCGACATTACGTGCTTGCCGTCAGGTGCAAGCGTGGGATCGGCCAGCGATGGGATGGTGGCTTCGAGATAGGGCTGGCGCGAGAAGTTCCCGTACTTCGACTCGTCGAAAGCGCGTTCGAGATAGTCGATCTCGGGTCCGATGTGAATGCGTCCCTTGAGCGCGGCGCCGTCTCCGTTTTTCAACGCAGTGAAATTCGGCAGGCCGCAGAGCGCCAAGTTCACCTTCGCGACCGTGCCGTTGCCGCGGTAATGCTGAAGTTTCTGTACAAAGTCTGGGGAAAGATGCGTGGGATCGGTGAGCTTGAGCAGGGTGCGTTTGGGGTCGGCGTTGGAGATAACGGCATTGGCGCTGATCTCTTCGCCACTGGAGAGCAGCACGCCCGTGGCTGCGCCGTCCTTGACGCGAATCTCAATGACCTCGGCTGCGGTGCGAATCTCGACGCCCGCTGATTTGGCGGCGGAGGCCATGGCTTGCGTGAGTGTGCCCAGTCCGCCAGCTGCGAAGAACGCCGAGCCGGCGAGATGAGAATCTCCGGCCGCGCGAATCAGCAGTTGCAGGCTGCTGCCAGCTGACCAGGGTCCGAGAAAGGTCCCGAAGATTCCGCGAGCTGCGATCACGGAGCGCAATAACTCGGTCTCGAAATATTCCGCCACCAGATCGGCCACGGCCATTGGACCCCAGCGCAGGACGCGGTACATATCTCTCTTGCCGAGGTTGCGCAGGGCGCGACCGGTTTTGAGCATGCTCCACAGATCGGCGCCGCTCGGGTGGTCGATGTCGGGCGGCGTGGTGGCAAGCGCCTCGGCGAGCACCTTGCTGATCTTAGTTAGCGATTGCTGAAACTCCGAATATTTGACTGCGTCTTTCTGTGAAAACGCGCTGATCGCCTGAGCGGACTTGTTTGTGTCCTGATAAAGCGAAAGCGCGCGCCCCTCGGGCGAGAGTGCTGTGACGCAAGTCTCCGGCGTGATCAGCCTCAGCCCATGTTTTTCCAGTTGCATGTCTTGCACGATGTCTGGGCGAATGGGACCAGCGGTGTGCGCCAGCGTGGAGCAACGGAAGCCGGGATGGATTTCATCGGTGATCGCCGCGCCGCCAACCTGGGCCCGGCGCTCGAGTACGAGAGGCTTGAATCCTGCTTTGGCGAGGTAGAACGCGGCGACCAGCCCGTTGTGGCCGCCGCCGATGATGACGATGTCGCGCCGATCGGATTTGGTCTCGGGCATGGTTAGGCCGCTCCCTTGTCTTTAAGAATTTCGAGAGCTGCCAAACGTCCGGGCGCGCCCATGATACCGCCGCCGGGATGCGTCGCCGAACCACACATGTAGAGATTCCGGATGGGCGTGCGGAAGCGCGCGTAACCGGGCGCTGGGCGCAGGAAGAAAAGTTGTTCAAGCGAAAGCTCGCCTTGGAAGATGTTGCCCTCGCTCAGTCCCCACTCGCGTTCGAGATCGAGCGGGGTGACGACTTGCCGGTGGAGAATGATGTCCTTGATGTTGGGCGCGTACTCGGCGATGGTATTGATGACCGTGTCGCCGAACGCTTCCTTCTGATCGTCCCAATTGAGCCCGGCGCGAAGCTTGTAGGGCGCGTACTGCACGAAGCAGGACAGCACGTGCTTTCCGGGCGGCGCCACCGAGGGATCGGTGAGCGAGGGAATGACCATGTCGATGTAAGGACGGCGCGAGAAGTTGCCGTACTTCGCATCGTCGTAGGCGCGCTCCATATATTCGACGGAGGGCGAAATGGAAATTGCGCCGCGCAGGTGTGCGCCGGGTCCGGGCATGCACTTGAAGTTGGGAAGCGCGTCTAGCGCCATGTTCACCTTGCCGGACGACCCACGGTACTTGAAGCGGTTGATGTCTTCGAGAAAATCCGCGGGAAGATGGTCGGCTTCGATGAACTTGTTGAAGGTGAGTCGTGGATCGACGCTTGAGGAAATTGCGTCCGCATAGATTTCGTCGCCGTTGGCGAGGACCACTCCCTTGGCCTTGCCGTCCTCGACGATGATCTTCGCTATAGCGGATTGGGTGCGAATCTCAACGCCAGCTTCGCGGGCCGCGTCGCCAATGGCGTTTGAAATTGCGCCGGTACCGCCCCGCGCGAATCCCCAGGCACGGAATGCACCGTCAATTTCTCCCATGTAGTGATGGAGCAAAACATATGCGGTGCCGGGCGAGCGTACGCCGAGAAATGTGCCGATGATGCCCGAAGCCGACATGGTGGCCTTGAGCACGTCGGTCTCGAACCACTGATCGAGAAAATCGATGGCGCTCATGGTCATGAGCTGAACCTGGTTGTACTTGTCGTAGCTCGACATGCCCTGGAAGCGGCGGCCGATGAAGAGCAGTTTCATCAGTTCGCGCGGGTTGAGCGTGTTCGGGTCGGGCGGCACCATGCTGAGAATCGGCTTTACGAAGCGGCACATGGCCTGCATGGCTTTGCCGAATTCGTCGTAGGCCTCGGCGTCGACGCGGGAGTGGCGGGCGATCTCGCGGTGAGTCTTGCCGTGGTCGTTCACGCGCCACAGGTAATCGCCGCTGGGCATGGGTGTGAAAGTGCCGTCGAGCGGAAGGATTTCGAGACCGTGGCGCGGGAGATCGAGGTCGCGGATGATTTCGGGACGCAACAGCGATACCACGTAAGAACACACAGAGAACTTGAAGCCGGGGAAGACTTCTTCGGTGCAGGCGGCACCGCCGAGGACGTGGCGGCGTTCGAGCACGAGAACTTTTTTCCCGGCGCGCGCCAGGTAGGCGGCGTTGACGAGGCCGTTGTGGCCGCCGCCAATCACGATGACGTCGTATTTTGATGTGTTAGAACCAGCCATATTTGCCTTCAAGTTTCAGCGTCGGTTAGGAATCGCACGGATTGTAGCAGTTGCGACTCGGTGTGCAGATGGGTTTAAGTGGCGCTGTCAAATGGCCGCCGAGACATCGGCGCTACGATGCTAAAGCCCGCTGGGAAGAACGCTCCAGCTACGCAGAACGCTCGACGGTGATGGCAAGGTTGCGGGCATAGCCGATGAGAACAGTGAGTCGTCATTCTATCGGGAACGCGGCCTTTTGTCTGCTCATTTGCACATGCCGTGACTGGAAGTCATGAATTACGCGGGTTGCCGTACGTGTCTGCGCGTGCATATAATTCGCCTTCGAGCCAAATCTTTTTCGAGGCCACTCCATTGCCCATTGGAACCGCATTTCACGAGAGGACTTTTCCGCTTTGCCATAGCCTGAACTACCGCGAGTGGTCGGGATACTACACGGTCAGTGTGTACGAGGTGCATCACGAGCACGAGTACAACGCCATTCGCAATGCGGCGGCGCTGATCGATATTTCGCCGCTCTACAAGTATTTGATCACGGGTAAAGACGCGACGCGGCTGGTGAACCGCGTGATCACGCGCGACATCAACAAGGTGAAAGTGGGTCAGGTGATTTACTGTTGCTGGTGCGATGAAGAAGGCAAGGTCATCGACGACGGAACGATTTCGCGGCTGGAGGAGAATGTTTATCGCTGGACGGCTGCCGATCCCAGCCTGCGCTGGTTTCGGCAGAACGGCTTGAACATGGATGTGCAGGTCGAAGACATTTCCGAAAAAGTTGCTGCGCTGGCGCTGCAGGGGCCGACCTCGGCAAAGCTGCTTAGGTCCGTGGCCGATGCCGACATCGCGAACCTGAAATATTTCCGTGTGACGCACGGCAAGATTGCGGGCGTACTGGTGGATATTTCGCGGACCGGATATACCGGCGATCTGGGATATGAAATCTGGGTTCCGTGGAATGATGCGGTGAAGGTCTGGGATGCGCTGGCGGAAAAAGGCAAGCAGTTTGATCTGCACGCGGCGGGAATGCTGGCGCTGGATGTGGCGCGCGTAGAGGCGGGATTGCTGTTGATCGAAGTGGATTACAGCAGTTCGAAGAAGGCGCTGATTCCGTCGCAGAAGTATTCGCCGTATGAACTGGGCTTCGCCAAGATGGTCCATCTCGAGAAAGAAAATTTTATTGGCAAGCGGGCGCTGGAGCAGGACGCCAAGCATGGCGCGCCGCGGCAACTGATCGGAGTGGAAGTTGATTGGACCGACGTGGAAGCGCTCTATGAACGCTATGGACTCACGCCGGCTGCACCGAGCCAGGCTTCGCGGGTTGCGGTGCCTTTGTACTCCGGAGAAAAGCAAGTTGGAAAGGCGACGACCACGAGTTGGTCGCCGATTTTGAAGAAGATGATCGCGCTGGCCAGCGTGGAGACCGAGTATTCGAAGCTAGGAACGCAGTTGCAGATGGAGATCACGATTGAGGCGATCCGGCTGAAGACGAATGTCAAGGTGACGGGGCTGCCGTTCTTTAATCCTCCGAGGAAGACGGCGACGCCGGAATAGGTTCGTGGTGGCTGACTTGCCGGGCTTCGCCCGGCGGACAGCCGAGGGCGGTTGTCCTCACGTGGCTCCTGCTAGAACGCCTTCACTTTTCCGGGATGGACTTTGCTGCTCTTCTTTTCCCGGCTATATAAATTCCCACTCCCAGCAGTACCAGCGCTCCCGTTCCTCCCACAATCTTGAACAGCGCGAGCGGCTTGTTCGGTTCGTCCGGTTGCGGAATCAGCGACAGGATAATAGTCAGCAGGGTGGTGAGGAATCCGAGGGTGGCGACCCACTTCGCCAGCGTGCTTCCTCCCGGAAACCGAATCACTCCCGTCCCGCCGCGCTCCCGCTGCAGCTTGATCATGGCGGCGAACAGATACAGGTAAGGGATGAAGTACGCAATCACGCCCATGCTCACCAGCACGTTGTAGGCACCTTTGACACTGGTTCCGGCCTGTCCGAGAAAAATGAAAACCACACCTAGTACGAACTGCGTGAGCAATGCGACCCACGGAGTTTTCCAGCGCGGGTGGAGCGCGCCGAACGCCGGAGGCAGGAAGCGGTCAATGCCCGCGACGAAGGGCAAGCGAGCCACAGCGGCAAGGTAGGCCCCGGCAGCGCCAATGTTGCTGAGCGCGATCAGGAAGGCGGCGACCGGCAACACTCCGGGAAAACCCACGCGGGATGCGGTTTTCGAGATGGCCTGCACCAGTCCCTGCAGGCTGCTGACTTCGCCCGAGGGCAACGCCAGCAGGACACAAGCTGTTCCCAGGATGTAGCACAGCGTCACGGTGATGCCGCCGAATAATAAAGCGAACGGAATCGAGCGCCGCGGATTCTTGATCTCTTCTCCCATAAAGGACGCGGTCTCGCATCCACCGAATGCAAACGTTAGCACTGACCAGAAAATGATGTCGTTGAAATGCACGCTGGGCGTCATCGAGTGCAGCGTGAACGACGTCGCCGAGCCGTAGCGGTGCCAGGCAATCAGTCCCATCACGATGACGATGCCGACCGGAATCCACATGGCGAGCGCCCCCACGTTGTGCAGCCACTTGCCGACGTCGAGGCCGACAATGTTCATCAGCGTGGCGACGCTCAGGGTGAGCAGGGAAAAGACGATGTAGAACGTGGCGTTGTTCGAGAGATGGGTCCATGCATTCTGGCGCATGAAGAGGATGTTGCTGGCGGCGAAGTAGAGAACAGCAGGGAAGTAGGGAAGATTGCTCGTCCAGTAAGTCCAAGCCGACATGAAGCCGGAGAAATCTCCGAAAGCGCGCTTGCTCCAGACGTAGAGTCCGCCCTCGCTGGGATAGCGGGAAGAAAGTTCCAGCACGGAAAGTGCGAGAGGGGTGTAGAAGCAGAGCCAGGCGCCGATCCAGATAACGATGGAACTTGGGCCAGCGGCCGCGGCGGTGGCGATCCAGCGCAGGCTGATGCCGGTAACCACGTAAAACAAAACGAGATCGCGGAAGCCGAGCACACGCTTGGGCCGGTTGGGATCTTCGGCTTCGGCAATCGACACGCCCGACGAGACGAATGAAATTCGGTTCAGCGCGTTGCGGTCCGCGTCAGGGTCAGGCAAGGCGATGCCCCGGGGTCAGGTGCACGATTCCGTCTCGATCCAAACTTTCTCGATCCAAATAAAGAGAGTCAGGAATAACACCGATAGAGCTTGGAAACAAGGGAAACTTTGCTCTCCGCACAATGATTAGCGCGGGAGGTAGTCATACAATTGCTGGAGCACGTTGCCCTCCCCAGTTGCTTACAGATTCCCATTTGCTATTCAACTTTCGGATTACAGCAAACCCTGTGGCCCCTTTCTTTTCCGACAGGGGTAGGCTTCCGTGAGATGCAGCTTGCGGTAAACTGTCCCAACCCCTGGGAAACCTTCGAGCAAGGAGAGACAGCTATGAAGCGCACGTTAGTGGTTGTCGTGGTTACTCTGTTAACACTCGCAACCTTGGGCTTTGCCCAAGATCGCGCCCAGCCCTCGGCCAGATCTGAAGAGCGCATCACTCGGGAGGTTCGCCACGAACTTCTCATGCTCCCCTATTTTGGTGTCTTCGATTACATCGCCTTTAGAGTGGACGGAAGCACCGTCACGCTGCTCGGGCAAGTCGCGCGACCTTCGCTGAAGTCCGACGCCGAGAACGCGATCAAACACATCGAAGGAGTCGAGAAGGTGGATAACCAAATTGAGATACTTCCACCGTCGCCCATGGACGACGGTCTGCGTATCCGCTTGTTCCACGAGATCTATGGCTACCCGCCGCTGGAGAAATATGCTTTGGGGGTGCAGAAACCGATTCGTATCATCGTGAAGAGTGGCCGCGTTACCTTGCAAGGCGTGGTGGATAACGATGCCGACAAGAACTTTGCTGGAGTTCGCGCCAACGGCGTCCCCGGTATCTTTTCGGTGACCAACAACCTGCAAGTGGTCCCGTCCAAGTGAAATCGCTGCATAAGCCAGGCGGGAGGCGATACCGCCCTCCCGCATTAACTTTGCGAGAATCGACCCGCGCGAAGTGGAGTTGGCGCGTTGTCACGCGGCCCTGAAAGGGTCTTCCAGCGACGGGCTTTGTGGAGTGAACAGCTCCGCGCCGTTTTCTGTAACGTGCATATCGTCTTCGAGGCGGATGCCGAATTCTCCCCGAATGTAGATGCCGGGCTCGTTGCTGGTCGTCATGTTGGGCGCAAGTTTGGTCGCATTACCACGGACGAGATAAGGCCATTCGTGCATATCCATCCCCATGCCATGACCCAGGCGGTGGGAAAAGTATTTGTAGTCGGGTCCATAACCCGCGTCGGTAATTACTCTTCTTGCCGCTGTATCGATCGAGCCACATTCAGCTCCTGGGTGCGCCGTCGCCAGTGCCGCCGCCTGCGCGCGGTGTACGATGTCGAATACTTTTTTCATTTTGTCGCCTTGCTTTTCTGGGATCTTGCCCAGCACAAATGTACGCGTAATGTCAGATTGATATCCTTCCACCGTGCACCCGTCATCGATCATGACGATCGAACCTTCGCGGATCACCTGCGGCGTGCTCGATCCGTGCGGGTAGGCCGTGTATTCATCCACTTCCATGCTGGCTTCGCCGGGGAAGCCCAATTGTCCATAAGCCGCCGCAATCAGACTTTCTACCTGCGGCTGCGTCATGCCATCGCGCAACGCGTGATAGACCGCCTCGTAGGCAGACAGTGTCACCTGTGCCGCCAGACGCATGAGCGCGATCTCATGGGTGCTCTTGATCATGCGGCAACCGGCCGTAACAGGTGTCGCGCTCGTCAGCGTGACTTGCGGTGCGGCCTTGGCAATCCCGTCGGCGAAGAAGAAGCGCACTGTTTCTTCGATCCCCAGTTTGCCGCTGGCCATGCCACGCTCTTTCAGTCCTTGCGCAACGCGATCATAGGGGCTTTCATCTTCTTGCCAGGTGCGCACATCGGGGCGCTCGCCGTTTGGCGCATGGGAGATCTGCTCGCGTGCTCGTCCCTCCTCAAATGCCGGACACACATAGAACGCAGCTCCTTTCGCCGGCAGCACGAAAGCAAACATGCGTTCGCCGCCCCACCAGCGAAGTCCGGTGAAATAATTCAGAGAAGTACCAGACGTCAGAAAGATGGCGTCGATCGCGTTCTCGCTCATCAGTTTGCGGGCGCGCTCGAGGCGTTCACTGCGTTCCTCGCGCGTAATGGGAGACGCTTCACTTTTGCGCGCCTTTAACCGCGCCAGAGACGGTGGCAGCGAAACTTCGTTGGGCTTCTCGTCTCTTTCTGCTCCACGCGCCAGCAAGGGATGAGATAGCACGGCGACTCCTGCCGCCACCCCGCCAACTTCGAAAAAGCATCGCCGAGAAATCATGAAGCCTCCGGATTCGGAAATGACAGCCCGGTCATTATAGGGCTAAGTTGTTGGAAGGAACCTCAACATGGAAGCAGGGTTTCAATGTGCCGGCTGCGGCGAGTGGAATATCACCAGGGTGGATGACTCCGTGGGTAGCCGGCAGAACTACATCGAAGACTGCCAGGTCTGCTGTAGGCCGAATCTGTTGTGCGTGGAATACGATACTTCGTCGCAGGAATTCTTCATCACGGCCGCGCTGGAGTGACAGCTTCCGCCACGGGCGGCTGATACTCGTACGCTCCCATATCGATGATCGCGATCCCCCCGCCGTTGCCATCCACGATATTGGGCTTACCACCGAGATCGAGTGGCGGAAGATCAGGTGCCGAGTTGTCGCCAGCGTCAATGACGGCGGAGCCTGCCTTCAGGTGAAAGTTTGTTTTGCCCACGAACATAGGATTGGTGGAGATATCGCCGTCGGTGCTTGCCTGAGCCGCGCAGGCTGAAGGGGAGGGGCGGATAATTTCTATTCTTATATACCTCAAGGAGAAAGGCAAACCAAGGAAATGTTTCTCAGGAAACGGCAACCCTAGGACGGCGGTTTCCAGAAATGGTCGCCGTAGGGCGCGCCTCGCGCTATAGTTAGCTCGGCATGGCTCCTCGAATTGGCGGGTCTGTGGAAAGGACTTATGGCGATGGCACCCAGCTATACAGGCGGCGGACGGATGGTGGCGCATAACATGGTGACGACGCAGTTCGAGCTGGATGGTTTTCGCGTGACACGCACATTGGGAGTTGTACGGGGAATCGTGGTACGCTCGCGCTCGATCTTCGGCACGATTGGCGCGGGATTGCAGACGCTGATCGGCGGCAACATCACGCTGCTCACCAACTTGTGCGAGAAGACGCGCGCCGAAGCTTTCGATCTGATGCTGCAGCATGCGGCGGAACTGGGCGGGAACGCAGTGGTCGGCGCTCGCTACGACGCGACGGAAGTGATGCAGGGTGTCACCGAAGTGCTGGCTTATGGGACCGCTGTGTTCGTGGAACCCGTGAAGTAGTTGGCTCCGCACACCGGAACGCGGGAGTTCAAGTCAAACTGTCTGCGGGTCGCACGATTCAATCAGAATTCGCAGCGCCGGTCTTGCAAGGTCGCAAGGAATTGGGATGGATGCCGTCATATTCGCCAGCCTTGAGATCGAATTCGAGTCGCAGCATTGTCGGAGCGAATCCCAACCGGCCCACCGAGTCCGGCGGCGTGTGATCCAACGTTCCCGTCCCAGACTTCGCGGTTATCGATGAATATCTTCAATTCCTCTTTTTTCATTTCAGCGCGTAAAGTGTGAGACTCCCCGGCGCGCAGGCGGGGCACGGGAGGCTTTCCGTGGCTTGATGTTTTCATAGCCATGGTTTCCGCATTCCGCGCTGGTGTGCGCGTTCTGATTTGTCTTTACCGATACCACCAGCTTTGACTCGGGATCGATGCGCCACATCGCGTAGACCAGGTTGCAGGGATCCTGAGCGCGCAGCTTGAGTCCAAAACTGGCGGCGTATTTCCCCCGAACCCAAAGCCGCTTGGCTCCGCGTTGGCCCCAGGTAGGTGAAGCGAACCTCGACGGATTGCGAAGTCCATGCGTTGATGTAGGCGCGCATCTTGGGAGTATTTACTGACAGATGGCCGCCTGCCACTTTATCAACAGCACCCTCAGTCACGCAGAGACTGTCAGGGTTGACGGAGAGCCAGCCTCTCACCGGAGCCTGAGAAAAACCGGCACAAAGCAGGATGGAGCTCAGCAGCACAGAAACGATCGTCCGATTCCTCATGACGATTAGATCCTAGACGATCTCATTCCTTGTAGAAGAAGCCTGCGACCAACGCGGCCAGGATGGCGCCCAGCCACATCTCGATCATCCAGCCAAAAGGAAGCGCGCGATCAACGGCGGACCAGGTCGCCTGCGCGAAATTCTCCGGGAAGCCGGCGAAGAAGCCAGCCAGAAAGCCGATTTTCAGCGCTGTGCCGGGACCAGGCCCCAGTCCCGGGCGTGCCCAGGCGTACAGATGCGCGACTGCGATCGCCAGGATAAACACGAGCACAGTCCACTGGCCCACGAAGAAGGGATAGCGCGGCGTTTTCAGAAACAACCCGGCATTCTGGGCTTCCACATAGCGCGTACCGGTAATGTAGCGGTACACAAGAAAGCTCCACAGATTCCAAACCACGCCTCCAGCCAATCCGCCCAGCCAGACCCTGCCTCGGTTTAAATGCATAAGCGCCTCCGTAGATTGTCGCTGCGTAAACGGACGCAGTGTACACCCATGGGTGAGCGCGTGGGAGATCAATTTGACCGGCTGTAATTGCGGTGGCTCTTCGGTGCGTCAATTTTCCTACGGCGATCTTGTGGGGTATAGTCGTCGGATCATGAAACTCGCGCGCGTTGTGCTCCTTAGTCTGATCTTTTACAGCGGCGTCGCGGTTGGCCATACGGCGTCCTATAAATACAAGCGCCTGGGCAGCGACCTGGATGCGCAAACTCATACCGAACCCGGGATCGCCATGATGGGCGGCGGCAGCGATCTGGACGAAGCGTTCCGCTGGCTGTGTGGCAAGGCCCACGGCGGCGACTTTCTGATTCTTCGTGCGCATGGAAAAGACGACTACAACAAGTACGTGAATAAAGTGTGCCAGATGAATTCCGTGGCGACGTTGATCATTCCCAATCGCAAAGCGGCGGGCGAGCCGCGTGTAGCGGAGATCATCAGGCGGGCAACTGTTATTTTTATTGCTGGCGGCGACCAGTCACGCTACGTCAACTTCTGGAAGGGAACGCTGGTGGAAGACGCCATCAACGCCCACGTGACTGTCGGCAAGCCCATCGGAGGAACCAGCGCGGGTCTGGCGGTGTTGGGCCAGTTTGTTTACGGATGTCTGGAGGACAAGCCGAACGATGCCGATCTCACGTCACGCGAGGTTCTAGCCGATCCCTACGCTAAACGCATAGCGCTGGTGCGCGATTTTTTTGATGTCCCGGGACTGGAAAACATTCTCACCGACAGTCACTTCGCCAAACGCGACCGCATGGGCAGAAGTCTGGGGTTCCTGGCAAGGATCGTGGCGGATGGTTGGTCGAGGACTCCGCGCGAAATTGCCATCGATGAAAAGTCGGCGCTGCTGGTGGAAGTCGACGGGCGAGCCAAGGTTGTTGGCACGGGGCTGGGCGCCTATTTTCTGCAAGTCACGGACGCGCCAGAGGCGTGCAAGCCCGGCCAGCCGTTAACCTTGCGCAACGTGGCCGCCTATCACGCGCCCGCGGGATCGACGTTCGACATCCGAGGATGGAATGGCGACGGCGGCGAGGCGTATTCGATCTCGGTGGAGTCTGGACAGATTCACACCAGTCGCGCGGGGAACGCGGTGTACTGAGAGGGCATCCTTAGTAGAGTAGCGCCGTCGGGACGGTAGTGCTACGTTCTGCCGTTGCCGCTTCAGGACGCCCGGGGACAGTCAAGGCGGCTGTTCCTATGCGAGCTTTTTTCTGATTTTCCACAGGAACTCCGCCACCAGCGCGGATTGCAAGAAAAATATCAGCGAATGAATAGCGAAGGAATCCAAAGCGTAAACCCAACCTATTGTGGTCGTATAACTGGTTAACCACAAGTCCTCGTGCTTTGCTGGATGTCGCTGGAGTGGCGGGTCCTACCTCTAAGTTTCCTCTTGACAATCAACAACTTACAGCTAAGATGTGGTACAAAGTGGTACGGAGTGGCCAAGTCGTTTAAGATCGTGGGGACGGGAAGCTGAAAAAGAGGAGCCGGTGGAAATCCGACCCGAAAGCAGGCCGAACAACCCGAACCAGCTGAGTTTGACCAAGTTTTGCGCCGTTTTTACCTCCCCGGTTGCAGTCGCAGTGACAGACAAAGAAAAAGAACATGTTTCGCGGCAATCACCCAACTCGCGTCGACGAAAAGGGACGGTTAAAGGTCCCGGCGGAGTTCAAGCGGGTGATCGACGAGAAGTATGGACAGCAATACTACATCACAAGTCTGGATGGGAAGGTTGCTCAAGTGTATCCCTTCGAGGAATGGGAGCGGATCGAGCAGAAGCTGGCGGGGCTCTCCACCTTCAATCCGACGAAGAAGAAGTTTCTGGACCGCGTGAACTATTACGGGCAGATGGTGGAAATGGATGGACAAGGGCGGTTGCTGATACCGCAACTGCTGCGCGAGGCGGCACAAATCAAAGGCGAGGTTGCGGTTACCGGCAATCTGACGCACTTGATCGTGCGCAACCTAGATGCGTACCGCAAGCAGGTCGAGGAAGAAAAGTTCACGCCTGACGATGAGAAGACGCTCGACGAATTGGGCATTTAGTGGGCCAGGGTTCGACAGACACCCCTCAGGGGGTTGGGCATGGTGGTGGAAGGGAAGCGAGCCATGTTCCGGTTCTTTTAAAAGAAGCCATCGACTTTCTAAACGTGCAGCGTGGTGGGACCTACATCGACGCCACGGTGGGCTTGGGCGGACACAGTTACGAAATCGCAAAACGCCTCGGCGCACCGGGACATTTGATTGGGCTCGATAAAGATCCTGCGGCGTTGGACATCGCGCAAGCAAAGTTGACCGGGGAAGAATTTCCGAAGGTCACGCTGTTGCAGTGCTCGTTCGCGGAAGTGGGAGATCGGTTCGGCAAGAATTTTGCGGACGGACTGCTGGCCGACATTGGAGTAAGCAGTTTGCAATTGGACAATGCGGCGCGCGGATTTAGTTTTCAGGCGGACGGACCGCTCGACATGCGGATGGACCCGCGGTCGGAGCGAACCGCCGAACAAGTGGTAAACCACCTCGACGAGCGCGAGCTTGCCGATGTGATTTACGAATTCGGAGAGGAAAGGAGGTCGCGGAGAATCGCCAGAGCCATTGTCCGGTCGCGGCCGATACGATCTACCGCACATCTTGCGGATGTCATATCAGCCGCGGCCCGGCCAATGAATTCTGAACAGAGGCGAATTCATCCGGCGACCCGAACTTTTCAAGCTCTCCGAATCTTCGTAAACCGCGAACTGGACGATCTGCGGGCGCTGCTGGAAGCGGCGCCCCGGGTTCTGAAGCCGGGAGGACGCGTGGTCGTGATCAGTTTTCATTCGTTGGAAGATCGCATCGTAAAGGATGCCTTCCGCGAAGCACAAATTAAGTACAAGTACTTCCGGGTGCTGACCAAGAAACCGGTGACGGCATCCGAAGAAGAGCATGATCGGAATCCGCGAGCACGAAGCGCGAAGTTGCGGGCAGCGGAAAAAGTTTAGGCTCCGGAAAACCTGCTGGAGTCCCCGGCATAGCCGTACAAGCCGTGCCGGGTCGTTCAGGTTCTGAAAAAGGCGGACAAAGATTCGCCGATGAAAAAAGGTTTCCGCTTCGGAAGCCAGGTTCTGGGTGGGAATTCGAGTTGGAAGGTGCGAGATGTATTCAGGAACGATGTATTCGGGAACATTGATCAAGGATTTGATGGCGGCGGTGGAACGCGCTGAACGGAGCGCTCAGCAAAAGCGCATAACCGAGGAAACGGAACTGAGGAGGCTTTTCGAGTTGCAATCTTGGCAGCACACGGAACAGGTTTTCGCAGGAGCGGCATAATGGCGACGGCAGCAGCTGTAATGCGGGGTGCACTTCCGGCAGCGCGGCGGAACACTTTCTTCACGGGAACACCGGAGATTTATTTCGCCAAGGCGATCGACAATTCGCGTCTGGTGAAGGTGGAAGACCCCGGACACAATCGCGAGATGAAACAGTTTGGTACCGCACTCGCTGTCCTGTTCATGCTGGTATTTACCTATGCCTGGCAGCACTTCCGCGCGATTGAATATGGCTATCAGATCGAGTCGGCAAAGCGGGAGCTCAGCAACCTGACCGAGATGAACCGGGCGCTGCGGTTGGAGGATGCAAGCTTGCGCGATCCGGAACGGATTGACGTAATGGCGCGTCGCATGGGGCTGGTTCCGCTGGAACCGGGACAGGTGATCCGTATGGACAGCGCGTCAGCGGATTCGAATGCTCCGGTGATGGCGAGCGCAGTCCCTATTTCTGTGTTGGCCGGGCAGTAGCTTAGCGAACTGCCGAGGGCGGCTGTCCCCGCAAGAACTTAAGTGGCGGTCCGCCGGATTGGTGGGACCGCCATGTTTGTCTAAGCGATGTCTGTCTAAGCGGGCCAACGATTAGCGAAAGCTTCATGGCGACCAGCTCCAACCTCGGCAAGAATTCGCGGCTCTACCTGCTCGGCAGCTTGCTTTTGTTCTGGTGCCTAGCCATCTGCGGGCGCCTGGTTTATTTGCAGATTTTCCGATACGGCAGCTTTGTGAAGCAGGCGGAACACCAGCAGCAGCGCGAGATTCCGCTTTCCGCCAAGCGCGGCGTGATTTACGACCGCGCCGGACATGAGCTGGCGATGTCGGTGTTGGTCGATTCCGCTTTCGCTGTGCCGTCGGAAGTGAAAGACCTTCCCACCGCAGTCTCTCTCGTCACGCGCATCACCGGCGAGGATCACAACGTCGTACTCGCCGATTGCCGCAATCACAAAACTTTTTGCTGGGTCGGGCGCAAGGCCGATGACGAGACCATTGAGCGCATCAAGTCGCTCAACCTGCAGGGCATCCATTTTCAGAAAGAGCCGAAGAGATTTTATCCCGCGCGTGACCTGGCGGCGCAGGTGGTGGGAACCGTCGGCATGGAAGACGCCGGCCAGAGCGGCATCGAGCACGCGTTCGACGATGAACTGCGGGGACGCGCCGGTAAAATGTTCATCTCAGTGGATGCGCGGCGGCGGTGGTTCTCCGATGTGGAGAAGCAGCCGGAGCCGGGCGAAAACCTTGTCCTGACCATTGACAAGAACATTCAGTACATCGCCGAGAAGGAACTGGATCAGGCGATTCACGATACGCAGGCGATCGCGGGCACTGTGATTGTGGAGAATCCGCATACCGGGGAAATTCTGGCACTGGCCAACCGGCCAACGTTCAATCCGAATCTGCGTAAGCAAATCACTCCCGCCGCGCTGACTAACCGTGCTGTAAGTTATGTGTACGAACCGGGATCGACGTTCAAGCTGGTAACCATTTCGGCGGCGCTCGAAGAGAAGCTGACGAATCCCGATGAAGTGTTCGACTGTCAGATGGGATCGATTGTCTACAACGGCATGCGCATTCGCGACTCGAAGCCGCATGGTCTGTTGCCGGTGTGGGGCGTGCTGGCGGAATCGAGCGATGTGGGCGCGATCAAAATTGCGCTCCGGCTAGGTGAAGATAGGTTTTACAAATACATTCGTGCCTACGGATTTGGACAGCAGACCGGGATCGAGTTGCCAGGCGAGACGCGCGGACTGACCAAACCTGTGAGCCGCTGGTCAAAGGTGTCGATCGCGGCGATCTCCATGGGTCAGGAGATTGGGATTTCCCCGCTTCAGTTGGCGGGATTAATTTCGACGTTTGCCAATGATGGAGTTTGGGTCGCGCCGCGCATCGTCGCGGGCCCGGTTGAGGCGCAGGGCTCGCCGCGGACTGTGGCGTTTCATCCGGGAGCGTCGCGGCGAGTTATTTCCAGTTACACCGCGGCCGAGATGCGGTCGATGATGCAGAAGGTGGTGCTCGAGGGCACGGGACGCAAGGCGCTTCTGGAGGGGTACACTTCGGCGGGAAAGACAGGAACGGCGCAGAAGGTGGATCCGGCCACAGGGGCCTATTCGAAGACCAAATATATCGGGTCATTCGCGGGATTCGCGCCAGTGAATAATCCGCAGATTGTAGTGGCCGTAATTCTGGATTCAGCCGTGGGACTGCACCAAGGTGGGCAAGTGTCCGCGCCGGTGTTTCGTCGCGTATCGCAGCAGGTGCTCGAATATCTCCATACGCCGCACGACCTGCCGCTCGCGCCGAACCATCAGTTGCTACTGGCGCAAGCCAGGATGAAGGATAAGGATTTGGAAGAAGGCACGCCGGATCACCCGGGCGAGCCGCTGGAGACCGCGGAGGTGGATGGTGATTCCTCACATCCCGCAGGGGACAAGGATGGTGCGGCGCGGGCGCTCCCTTCGAGAAGCTCAGGGCAGACTTTGCCCGCGACGGGCGGCAGCAACGGAAACGTAGTGCAGGCGGCGATGCGGCAAAGTGAGCCGCTAACGGGAGCGGCCAGCCAGCCCGTGCCAGCAAAAGATCCAAGCGCTGCCGATGCTGCAGGCCAGGAGAAACCGCCGACGAGTGGAACCGTGGTCTTGGACGTCGAGCAAGGCGGAATTGAAGTGCCGTCCTTCGTCGGCAAGACCGTACGGGGAGCGTTGGAAGCCGCGCAGGATGCTGGCCTCGAATTGGAGGCCGTCGGCTCCGGTGTGGCGCGGCAACAATCTCCGCCAGTAGGGACGCATGTGGCCGCGGGCGCGCATGTGACGGTGCAGTTCGGGCGGTAATAGATCTCGATAGCTGAGCGCACAAAGACGCGAAAGAATTTCCGATCAGCGCCTGGTTCTTTCTGTGACCTCTGGGGTTAGGACTTCTCGTTTGACCGCCTGAAAAACCACGTGTTACGGTAATCAGTCACACCGTTCTTGACGACCCTGCTCGCTGATTGAGGTTTGGATTTTGTCTTCTGTTGAGGCTACTGCCGCCATCCGCAAAACTGCGCTGAACGCCGTCCATCGCCAGATGGGAGCGAAGATGGTGGACTTTAATGGCTGGGACATGCCGGTGGAGTACCCCGCGGCGATCGGCTGCGGCATCATCAACGAGCACATGGCGGTGCGCACCGGCGTGGGCATTTTCGACGTCAGCCACATGGGCGACATCCGCCTGGTCGGCCCGCAGGCGTTGGTCGCGGTGCAGCATATTTCCATGAATGATGCTTCACGGCTGGCGGTGGGGCAGGCGCAGTATTCGGCGCTGCTCTATCCGCAGGGGACGTTTGTGGACGATGTGATCGTTCACCGACTGGGCGAAGATGAATACCTGCTGGTGATTAATGCGGGCACGCGCGAAAAAGACTTCCATTGGGTGCGCGACAATACACGGCAGTTCGACTGCGCGGTGGAAAATCTGTCGGACGACTTCACGCAGATAGCGATCCAGGGGCCCAAGGCTGTGGGCGTGCTGCAGAAAGTGACTGACGCGGATTTGAGCGCGGTAAAGTTTTATTGGATCACGCGCGGTTCTGTCTGCGACTTGAAGAAAATTCTGATTGCGCGGACGGGATACACAGCAGAAGATGGCTTTGAAATCTACGTTCCGGCGGATGAAGCGACCAGCGCGCGCGTTTGGAATGAGATTCTGAACGCGGGCAAGGAATTTGGGATTGTTCCCTGCGGTTTGGGCGCGCGAAACACTCTGCGCCTCGAAGGCAAACTCCCGCTCTACGGACACGAGATTTCCGATACGATTAATGTTTGGGAAGCTGGGCTCGACCGCTTCTGCAGGATGGAGAAGCCGGAGTTTGTCGGCCGGGCCGCGCTGGAAAAGGCGAAAGCCGAAGGCGTGAAGCGGACCCTGATTGGCTTGGAGATGGTAGAGCGCGGCATCGCGCGCGACGGATATAAAATTTTAGGTGGCGGCGGGCGCGAGATTGGGTGCGTAACCAGCGGATCGCCCGCGCCATTCCTGAAAAAGAATATTGCGTTGGCCTACGTGCCACCAGAGTTCGCCGAGGTGGGCACGGCGGTGAAGGTGGAGATTCGCGGGCAGGGCGTTGCGGCGCAAGTGGTGCCGACGCCGTTTTATAAGAGGCCGAAAACGGCTTAACCGCACAGGGAGCAACACACAGAGAGTTTCGCTAGAAGCTTTAGGAGCTAGAAGCCATCATGGCCTATCCAACAGATCGCAAATATACGAAAGAGCATGAGTGGATTCAGGCGAGCGGAGCGACGGCTACCGTCGGCATCACCGATCATGCGCAGGAATCGTTGGGTGACATTGTTTTCGTCGAACTGCCGAAGGTCGGCGCGGAACTCGCGGCCGGCAAGACGTTTGGAACGGTCGAATCGGTGAAGGCGGTGTCGGATTTATATGCTCCGGCCTCGGGAACGGTGACCGAGATCAACGCGGACCTAGCTACCTCGCCGGAGAAAGTGAATAAGGATCCACACGGCTCCTGGATGATGAAGATCACGCTGAAGAATGCGGGCGAGCTGGATGCGCTGCTTTCCGCTGCTGATTATGAGAAGTTCGTGGCGGAAGAAGCGGGGCACTGAAGAATTGCCGATTGTCGATTTCCAGTTGCCGAATGGGTGGTGCCCCGGTTCCGATCGGAAATTGGAAATTGGTAATCGAAAATCATGTGATTCTGGACACGGATTGAGCCAGCGGGCACCTGTCATAATCGAACTGACCTCGAATCACATCTAAACAACTTCCTATGCGCTATCTACCGAAATCTCCTGCCGACCGCGAGGCCATGCTGAAGGCGATTGGCCTGTGCTCGGTCGACGAACTATTCGCGCCAATTCCAGCGGAATACCGGCTGAGCCGCGACCTGAAAATTCCGCGCCAGATGGCGGAATCGGAAATCGTCGACTATTTCCGCCAGCGTTCGCGGGAAAACGGTGAAGGTTACACCAGCTTTCTGGGCGCAGGCGCCTACTCCCATTACCGGCCTGTGATTATTGATTCGCTGATCTCGCGGGGCGAATTCCTTACCGCCTATACGCCTTATCAGGCAGAGATTTCCCAGGGCACCCTGCAGTCGATTTTTGAATTTCAGACCATGATTTGCGAACTGACCGGCATGGAAGTGGCCAATGCTTCCATGTACGACGGCTCAACCGCCGCGGCTGAGGCGGTCATGATGGCCGTGCGCCTGACGAGCCGGCGGTCGGTAGTGGTGGCGCGCAGCTTGCATCCGGAGTATCGCGAAGTGCTCGCGACCTACGCGACGCATCAGGGAATGCCGCTTTCTGTGGCGAGTTTTGGCGATGATGGGCGGCTGAATCTGACGGAATTCGAGAAGTTGATTACGCCGGAAACGGCCTGCGTGCTGATTCAATCGCCGAACTTCTTTGGTTCCATAGAAGACGTGGCGGCGATCGCCGAGATCGTGCACAGGCACGACGCAATGCTCGTGGTATCGATTGCCGAAGCAGTGTCATTGGGAATCGTGGAACCGCCGCGCCAGGCGGACGTCATCGCGATGGAGGCACAATCGTTTGGCGTACCCCTGGGATTTGGTGGGCCTTACTGCGGAGTGATTGCCACGCGGGAAAAATTTGTGCGGCAAATGCCCGGGCGATTGGTGGGTCAAACCGTCGACAGACAGGGCAAACGCGGATTCGTACTCACGCTAGCCACCCGCGAACAGCACATCCGGCGCGAGAAGGCGACATCGAATATTTGCACCAATCAGGCGCTGGTTGCGCTGATGGTGAACATTTTTATGACGGTGTATGGCAAGGTTGGATTGAAGGAGTTGGCCAAGCAAAACTTGGCTAAGACGGCCTATGCGGCTGGAACTTTTTCCAAGCATGGGAAGGTGCTATTCGCCGCGTCGCCTCGGTTCAACGAGTTTGTGGTGCAGACCAAAGAAGATCCCTATGCCATCAACAGCCGGCTTCTGGGACACAAGGTGATCGGCGGATTCCCGCTGAAAAAGTTTTATCCCGAGTTGGGGAATGCAGCATTGTGGTGCTGTACGGAACTCACTACGCGGAGCGCAATCGATACGGCGGTGGGGCTGGTCGCGGAAAGCGAACGCTCGGTGCGTTCCCCTAAAGAAGCCGATGTCGAGGAGGTGACGCGATGAAGCATGAGACACGTAAAGCGACGCGCCACGTCAACCAGAACGAAGGGTTGATTTTCGAGAAGTCTTCAGCCGGCAAGGCGGCTTGGAAGCTGCCGCCGCTCGACGTGCCGGAAGTGGATCCGTCTGCGCTGCTGGGCGCCGCTGCGAGAGGAGACTTGGGAAACATGCCCGAAGTGAGCGAGATCGAAATCATCCGCCATTTCACGCGGCTTTCGACGTGGAACTACGCGATCGACCTTGGCATGTATCCGCTGGGCTCGTGCACGATGAAGTACAACCCGCGGGTAAACGAAGCGGTGGCGCGCGTGGAAGGTATCGCGAACGGCCATCCCTACCAGCCGGAAAAGATTTCGCAGGGCGCGCTGCAGATTTTGAAAACGCTGAGCGAGTGCCTGATCGAAATCACCGGCATGGACGCAATCACGCTGCAGCCCGCGGCGGGCGCGCACGGCGAGATGACTGGACTGCTAATCGTGCGGGCATATCACCATTCCCAGGGACGTCCCCGGAAGAAGGTTCTGATTCCAGACTCGGCGCATGGAACTAACCCGGCGACGGCCGCGATGGTGGACTACGCTGTCGAAAATTTGAAGTCGGATTCGCGGGGCATGGTGGACATCACCGCGCTGGAAGCGCAGATGAGTGAAGATGTGGCTGCGCTGATGCTCACCAATCCCAACACGCTGGGAGTCTTCGAGCAGGAGATTCATAAGATTGCCGACATCCTTCATGCCAAGGGCGGCTTGCTCTATATGGACGGCGCGAACATGAACGCGTTGGTGGGCAAGGTGCGGCCGGGAGATTTTGGCGTGGACGTGATGCACCTGAACTTGCACAAGACTTTTTCCACGCCGCACGGCGGTGGTGGTCCGGGATCGGGGCCTGTGGCCATCAAGAAAAAACTCGAGCCATTCTTGCCGGCACCGGTCTTAATGACCAAGTCTGACGGCACACTGGGTTTTGAATACAACCGTCCGCAGTCGGTGGGGCGGGTGCGCGCGTTTTACGGAAATTTTGGCATGTTCGTCCGCGCTCTGGCCTATATTCAAGCCAACGGCCCGGATGGTCTGCGGCAAACCACCGAGGACGCGGTGCTGAACGCCAACTACATCCGCAAAGGTCTCGAGGGCACTTACGACCTGCCATATTCCACGCCAACCATGCATGAAGTCGTTTTCAGCGACAAAGTGCAGGCCAAAAAAGGCGTGCGCACCATGGACATTGCCAAGCGGCTGATCGACTACGGCTTCCATCCCTACACGACAGCATTTCCGCTGATTGTGCCCGGCGCGCTGATGATTGAGCCGACCGAGAGCGAATCGAAGGAAGAGATGGATTTGTTCATCGAGGCGATGAAATCGATTGCAGAAGAAGTGCAAGAGGATCCGCAGACCGTACTCGATGCACCACACTCCACGCGGGTTTCGCGGCTCGATGAAACGGCGGCGGCCAGGAAGCCCGTCCTGCGCTGGAAACCGGCGGTGTAATTGCAGATTTTTGATTCTGATTGCAAACGCTCTAGACCGTCTTGGATTTCAATCAGCGATCACAAATCAGCAATTTTCTGGGGCGCAGGCTTTCCCCGTCGACCGATGCATGCCAAGCTCCGGTCAGACTATCCCTGGAAGAAAGAAGAGTTAACCTTCGGCTAGCTCTTCTTTGACGTCACCGCGAAAAAGGCTGCGGCTTCCTGCTCAACGTTCTTGCTGCCGCAATGCGGGCACTTGGGAACTTCTTTATCGTGCTCGTTCAGGGTCAGGACTGTTTCGAAGGGTTTATGACAATCGAGGCAAACATAATCGTACAGGGGCATGGGAACCTCCCGTGGAAAATGCCGTTGCGAGAATTGTAGCGCGATTGGAGGAGTTCTGTTGGCGAAGATTTTGAGCGCTCGATTACAAGACCGCCTAGGCGACTCGTCACCTCATCTTAACCGCCAGTCGCTGGGCGAGTGAGAGCAGCAGGCTCCGCGGCGGCCGGTGCTTGACCGCCCACGAGACGCATCAGGCCAGTGTTTCCGCTGGGAGCCCAGTAAGGAAGCCGCTTGGCAGCCCGCTGTTCGCGGAGTCTGAGGCATGGTTGCTCAACAAGATAGTAGGGCGACGCCCCTAGCAGCAAAGCCAGCACGAGGTTCAGCGGGAATGCGGCCCTCAGCGGAAGACTCGCGGTCGAAGAAAAACTGCTGCCAAAGATAAAGACTGTAGCTAATACCTCCCAGCCAAACTACCGGTGGTGAGTTCAAAAGCGCATAGCGCCTTGCCATCACGTGCAGGAGGGTGAGCGTGATACCCAGATGGAAAAGGCTGAGGGCAACGGTCTGGTAGACGCGGCCGTTCCAGAACTCGACTAGCGGCAGCAAGAGAGTTAGTCCTGGCACAACCACAAACTTGCGGCTGAGAAATAACGCGTGAAACCCTCTGAGTCTGGGTTCGAGCAGCGATACGGCGGACCCGGTGGCCAACGCATCCATGAACACGGGAAAAGGATGTTCGAGGCCGGCCCGCCGCCACAATAGCCAAAACAAAATCCGCAATGGCGGGCCGGATGCGATGGCGGCAGCCACAATCAATATGCGCTTTCGAAAGAACAACAGCAGACAAAGCGGCCAGAGCAGGTAAAACTGCTCCTCCACGCCCAGCGACCACAAATGACCGAGCACGTGATTCCCGTGGGGATAGTAGTTCAATGTGTTAGTGAGCGCGGTTGCGACATTCGCCCGGGAAAGCACAGCCCAGTGCGTGGCAATCGCTATCGCCATGAAGACATAGCCGGCGGGAAAAATACGGTACGCGCGACGGGCATAGAAAGTCCGCAGGGAAATGCTGCTGGTTCTTTCGCGCTCCTTCAGCAACTGGCCGGTGATGAGATAACCCGATAGGACAAGAAAAATGCGCACCCCCGGGTTGCCATAACTTTCCGCCACACGAGAGCGAAAACAATTGTGAGTGCCCGAAAGATGTGCCAACAACACGAACACGATGGAAATGGCGCGTAAGCCCTGCAAAGAGTGGATGCGCATAACGCTGGCGGATGGATCAGCTCACCGGGCACATTGTCGAAGATGGCCGTGTTGAGACTAGAGGAGAGGCACGCAGGTCTCTTGTGACGATGATCACTCGCCGAGTGTGGAAATCTCGTTTTGGGACTTGCCTTGGCGACGCGGCTTCGTAAGCAAACGACCTGCCCGGCAAGCTGAGATTTCGCCTGCCGGGTATGCAAAAGAGCTTCATGCCAAATTATCTCTTCAGTCATTTCGCAGTGATGTCCACGGAAGCGCGCGTTGTTTCCCAATCCATGCGCAACGTGCAGCCGCTGCTCGACTTGTCATAGGCAATGGTGAAGTTTTCGACGGGCGAGGGCAGCTGGGAAACCTTCATGTCCACGCGGGTCAGTTCATCGCTCTCATACTTGTAAGGGATGCCCCACTCGCCGGTCTTCTTGTTAATAATCAGCGTCCACTTGTCGGCGGTGGGTACGGTGAAGATCGTATAGCTACCGGCGGGCACAGTCTTGCCGCCGATTACCACAGCGGAGCTGGTGACGAAGGTTGTGGCCTCATTGGCTCCAGCGCGCCAGACTTCGCCGAAAGGCACGAGGTCACCGTAGATTTTGCGGCCTCGCATGCGCGGGCTGGAGTAGTCGGTCTTGATGATCTTGCCGCCGCCGAGATCGCACGTGGTTGAGGCAGGGGGACTGGGCCGGCTTTTGCCCATCTGGGCGAAAGCCGCAGCGGTGAACAAGATAGTTAGCAGGGTGGGAAATACGATTCGTTTTCGCATGATTTCTCCTCTTGAGTAGTTCGCTATGGTCAAAAATTAGACGCGTGGAAAAGGTATATGTCAGCAGACGAACGATTATGCCCCATTCGCGGCAGCGGTTACAATCGTGCGATGCCGGTATTCGATGAAAAGCAGGAAGAACTGGAGCACTACGAGACCATGATGGGCGTCCCGCGCGGGCGGCTGGCCGTAACCATGGACACGATCACTGACGCCATGGCGCTGGTCGGCCAGCACGGTGTTTATTGCCAAAGCCAACGCTGGCCGGGCAAGCCGGTGATGGACATCCAGATCATCATGAAGAGCCTGACCGACGCGAAAGAGTTGATCCAGAGCGTGATGGAAGAGCTGAAAAAGAATTCATGAGTGGTCTTCAGCGGGCAGCGCTAGGGTTTCATCGTAATCATTACGACGCCGTGAGAAGCCACGGGCGCCGAAAACTTCCCGTCAAATTTGCCAAGATCCTTGTGCTGCCACAGGTCGCGCACAGAAGCGCTTACGTGGCTCGGATAGCCGAGATCCTCCCAGTTCGCTGAAATTTCCTGCTCCCTACTCCCGCGATTCAACAGAACCACGGCGCGGCTGCCGTCTCGTATCTGCTTGGCCCAGACTTCCAGATCGCCACTTTTCCACACGCGCTCGCCTTCGCGACCAAGCGCATCCTGATCCACCGCGATCACTTCCTTGTTGGTGAGGATGTCGTGGATCTCAGGCCGCATATCGCGCAGATCGTTGCCCGCGATCAGCGGTGCGGCCAGGATTGCCCACAGGCTGAAGTGGGAGCGGTACTCGGTGTCCGTCATGCCGCCGTTGCCCACTTCCAGCATGTCAGGATCGTTCCAATGCCCGGGTCCGGCGTAAGACGCGAGGGCGACTTGCAGATCGAGAATTGCCAGCATGCCGTTGGAGCAGCAACTGCCGTCCGGCCATTTAGTCTGGCCCGCCCATTTATCGTTGATGTCCCCGGTGGTACGCCACAAATTGCCGCCAACTTCTTTTCCCCAGAGCCAGGGCTTGGCCGTGCCCCATTCGCAAATGCTCAGCACGATGGCTCGGCCCGATGCGTCGAGAGCGGCGCGGATGTTCGCGTAGGAAGCTTTCGCATCCTGTGTGGTGGTATTGCACCAATCGTATTTCAGATAGTCGACGCCCCAAGCCGCGTACTGGATAGCGTCTTGATATTCGTGACCGAGCCCGCCGGGGCGCCCGGCGCAGGTTTTCGAGCCGGCGTCCGAGTAAACGCCGAACTTCAGCCCAAGTGAATGAATGTAGTCTCCAACCGCCTTCATACCGTGCGGAAAACGCTGCGGATCGGCGACGATGTTGCCGGTGGCGTCGCGGCTCACCTGCCAGCAATCGTCGATGTTGACGTATTCATAGCCCGCGTCCTTCATGCCGGATTTGACCATGGCGTCGGCCATGCTCCTGATCATATCTTCGCTGACGTTACACGCGAACTTGTTCCAGGAGTTCCAGCCCATAGGCGGGGTGAGGGCAAGGTTCCTAGACACGCTGTTGTTTTCCTGCGCAACAAGACCGGTGGACAGTAGCAGAACGCCAGCGATTGTGACCAGTACTTGCTCGCTCGTCTTCATGGGAGGGTTTTATCAGAAATGCTCGACATTTACACCAGATTCGCTCTGCCGCTGAATCAAGGTTGGCCGCCAACCTTCTCATCGAAAAACTTTGCCATCACCTCGATCGCTTCTTTGGTTTCGGGCAACTGGAAGTGATACCAGAAAGCGTGCGGCAGCGCCTCGAAGACGACCAGTTGTGCGTCGTCTCCGGCGCGAAGCAGAGCACGGTGAAAAATGGTAGTGCTGCTGAGTAAAATATCGCGTGTGCTGGTCACCAGCAAACTGGGCGGCATTCCGTGCAGATCGGCGAACAGGGGCGAGAGGATCGGGTCCCTGCGATCGGTCTTGCCCACGTATGCGTCGTTGGGGAGATGGCTCTGATCAGTAGGGTTCAGTTCGCCCGGGAATCCATCGAGCGTGAAAAGTTGCCAGGAGTCTCCGGGTTGGCTGAAATCCGCCAGTCCCGAGAAAATACCCAGCGCCGCCGGAAGCGGCAATCCCGACTGCTTCAGCCGCACGGTGACCTCTGCGGTCAAAATGGCTCCCGCCGAGGTTCCGAAAATTCCGATGCTCTGCGGCTTGTAGGTTTTCAGAAGCTGCTTATAAACGGCGACCACATCGTCAACGGCGGCGGGAAAGGGATTCTCCGGAGCGAGACGGTAGTAGACCGAGACAACCTTGATCTTTGCCAGATTCGAGATCGGAATTCCTTCAATGAGCGAGCCGGAGTCAGAGTTGAATCCTCCGCCGTGTAGATTAATCAGCACGCGATTGCAGTTTATTTCTGGAGCTGCGAGCGGCGTGATGATGTCGGTGCGCACGCCGGCGATGCTGGTTTCCTCGACGTTGACGGGATAAATCTTGCGAGCCTCCGCCGAATTCTGCGCGCGCCAGGCATCTGCGTGCGCTCGCCGTTCGGCCAGAGTCTCCCGGCCAGCTTTCTTCAGTGTGAGCGAGGCCAGCCATTTCTGCGCCTCCGGGCTGATCGTAGACGGCATGGGAACCACGCGCGTTATGTGGGCGGTTCCGTCGGAGTCGAAAGCGGCGGAGTCCGGTTGCGCGGCTGGATTCGATTGTGCAGCTAGAGATTGGACGAGGGCCAACGCGGCGAAGAGATATAACACTCGGGTGTTCATCGAAATAGTTGTGTCAGATGGAAAAAGAGAAAAATTAAACCGCAGAGATCACAGCAAACACGGTGCATGAATCCCTCCGCGTTCCCTAGTGCCCTCTGCGGTTAGGGTCTACGCCAGTGTATATTTTCCGCGCTCGATCACTTTCTGCGCGATGTGCTGGCGAAGTGCGATGGTGTTGAACGGTTCGTACTTGGCCAGGCGTCGCAAAATTGCAAGCTGAGTGCGTAGCATGTCCCCATCGGCAACCGCGGCGATTACTTTCTTCGCCGTAGACTCCACTTTCTCTATCGCCTGCGAGAGATAGACGCGTGTCATCGCAATGGGAAGAGCGGCGGCAGCCTCGCCTTTCGTCTCCGCGATTTTCTGCGCGCGCAGCACTGCCGATTCCATGGCGTAGCTTTCAATGGTCATGTCGGCGATCGCGCCCATGATTTCCTGCTGGTCCTGAATCGCCTGCATGTATTTCTGGGTGGCGGCGCCGGCGGCGAACAGGCCGAGCTTCTTGGCCTGTCCTACCAGCTTGCGTTCATCGGCGAGCGGGCCTTCGAGATCCTCGCCGACAGAAGGGCCTGAGAGCACTTCGTCCATCAGCTTCTTGATCGCCGGCATTAGCGCCAACTGCCCGCTCATGGCACGCTTCAACAGGAAGCCCGTAATGATGAGGCGGTTGATCTCGTTCGTGCCTTCGAAGATGCGGTTGATGCGTGCGTCGCGATAGGCGCGCTCAGCCGGATATTCTTCGACGAAGCCGTAGCCCGCGTAAATCTGCAGAGTCTCGTCGACGATGTAGTCGACCATCTCCGAGCCCCAGACCTTGACGATCGAGCACTCGACCGCGTATTCCTCGATCGCCTTGCGGGTTTCTTTAATGGCGTCAGCGCCGGACTTGTCGACTTCGCCGAGCGCGACATCCATCATGCCGACCGTGCGATAGACCAGTGATTCACCAACGTAGAGCAGCGTTGCCATGTTGGCAATTTTTTCGCGGACCAATCCGAAGTCGGCGATGACCTTGCCGAAAGCCTTGCGCTGCTTGGCATAGCCGATCGCATTTTCCAGCGACACGCGTCCGCCGCCCACGCACATCGCGCCCAGCTTGAAGCGTCCGATGTTCAGAATATTGAAGGCAATGATATGCCCCCTGCCAATGTCGCCGAGCAAATTCTCGACCGGCACCTTGCAATCATTCAGAATGATTGGGCAAGTGGACGATCCGCGAATGCCCATCTTGTGTTCCTCGGCGCCAATCGAGAAGCCGGGGAAAGTCCGTTCAACCAGGAACGCGGAAAACTTGTCATCGATTTTTGCGAAGACGGTGAACAGGTCCGCAAACCCTGCGTTGGTGATCCACATTTTTTCGCCGTTCAGAATGTAATGCCTGCCGTCGGAAGAAAGCTGCGCGCGAGTGCGGCAGTTCATGGCATCAGAGCCCGAGGTGGATTCCGACAGTGCGTAGGCGCCGACAATCTCGCCGGCGGCCAGGCGCGGCAGATACTTTTTCTTTTGCTCCTCCGTACCGAAATAGACGATGGGCAGCAAGCCGATGCCGCTGTGCGCGCCCCACGTTGTAGCGAAACCCGCATACTTTGCGATGTGGTCGGCGATGACCGCAGCGGTGACTTTATCCATCTCGAGGCCGCCGTAAGCCTCCGGGATTTCGACGCCGCTCAGGCCTAGTTCGCCAGCCTTTTTCAGCAGCTCGCGCGAAAGGGAGAAATCCTTGTGCTCGATTTTCTCCGAGTTGGGAAGAATTTCATTGATTGCAAATTCTTCTGTAGTCTGACCGATAAGTTGATGCTGCTCGGTGAAATCTTCTGGAGTGAAAACTTCGTCAGTGCGGCGAGATTCGAGAAGAAAGCCGCCGCCAGAGATTCTTGCTTTGGGAATTGCAGTAGTAGTGGCCATGTCTTAACCCTCTAAATGAAAACCGCAGAATCGTGGAAGATGCCGAGAAAGGTACCTCTCATTCTAATTCGGGCTGACTGTGAATGATAGGCCTGAAAATGCCGCGCTATTACTGTATTTTACTCCTGAACCAGCCGCCTCCTCTGCGGCTTCGGTCCACCTTAGGACATCAGACACCCGGATGCTGGCTCTCAGTGGAACGGCTGACGAGTCCGGCAAGCCAACCAAACGTTGCCTCTTGCATTGCTCGTATTGCTGTTGCAGTGATTTGTAGAGGGCCGCTTCGTTTTGGGATTTGGCCATTAGCTCGGAGCATTCCTGGGCCGCAGCATTGCTGGAGCAACTGGTCTGGCGCGAGCTCTCTGCGAGCTGCGACTGCCGGGCCTGACGGTCGAGAGCCAAAGCAAGATTGCTGCAATCATCCGAGCGAAAGAGCGAAACTGTGGTGCAACCGCCTCCGCCCCAGTACTCACCCTGCGGGCACCGGCGGAAGTGATTCGTGGCGACGATGGCAAGGCATGCTCCGTTTTTCCCGTTGGTTTCTCCCGGAGGACATGGGCACGGCTTGTCTTTGCAGACGATAGGCCGCCGCAGGCCAGCTTCGGCGCGCTTCCGAAACGGATGACGCAGGAAAGCAATAAATCCCCTACGCGCCGGCTGCAGGTTCTTGATGGATTCCGCGGCGTTGGAGCCTTGCACGCGCGCGTTTTTCCCGATTTGATGTTGCGCCGCTGATCCCGTGCTGGAGCTGCGAGAAGCTGACCTGCTGGGACTGTGATTGCTCGAGGAGGCAGCAGAGTTTCCCGATGAGTGAGCGCTCGACGAGGAACTGCCCGAACTGGATCCGCCCGAATAGCTACCGTGCGAACCACCTGAACTCGAAAAACCGCCCGAAGAGCCACCGGAGCTCGCTCCGCCTCCGGAAGAGCGTTGCGCGAATACGACTGGGGGGACTAACAGGAAGACTGCAACAACCAGGCTGGAGAGTCGCATACAGCACCTCCCACCAACCGCTGGCGACTTTGCCGTGGGACATCACTTAGACTCAGCCGCCTACCTCGATGATAACGCAGACCTGAGTAAAAGAGCGTAACGATTGGGTAAAGAAGCGTCGGTCTCAGGGCGTAGCCGGCAGAGCTCCTCCCTCGATGGTATGCACGTGAAAGCGCGCTGCGGGCTGGCACGTCGAATACCCGGCTGCGTGCGTGGAATCCGACTGTGGGTCGTCGCGAGCAACCTTGTAGCTGCGCATCGCGTAACAGAGAGTGTCGTCCTGCGGCTGCCCATCTGGGCCAACAAGAAAACTGCGTGGCACACTAAACTGGTTCAACTGCGGACGGTAATCTAAGATGCGAATGCGATCCAGAGGTTTTGGCGGGTTGAGCCCATTCTTCAGCTTCGGGGAAAAGAGATCTGCACTCGCCGAAGAACTCAGCTGTCTCGGCTCCGTCGACTGAGCCACGACGGGATTTCTCTCCTGCGGAGACTGCGCGGCCACTGACGCAACACTTACTGCGATCAGCAACGAAAACGGCAAAAGGCGGAAGATTGACATGGGGCTTCCTCCCTGCGACAGATTATAGCGCCGTACTGCGAATTTGCGGATTAACAAAAAAAGCCAACAACGGAATCGTCCGATGATCAGGCGGCCTCGAGAACTTTCGCGTTCCCGGTGGGCTAATTCAGATTTTCGAAGATTCCTGCCGCCCCCATGCCACCGCCAACGCACATGGTCACCATCCCATAGCGTCCGTTGCGGCGCTTGAGTTCGCGGATGATCGTTGCTGTCAGCTTCGCTCCGGTACACCCCAGCGGATGTCCCAAGGCGATCGCTCCGCCGTTAGGATTGACTTTCTCCAGATCGAGTCCGGCTTCTCGGATGACAGCCAGGGATTGCGCGGCGAAGGCCTCGTTCAACTCAATCACGTCGATATCTGTAAGCTTTAGCCCTGCCATCTTCAACGCTTTCGGAATCGCGAACACTGGGCCAAGTCCCATTTCTTCGGGCTTGTATCCAGCCGTCGCGAACGAAACGTAGCGCGCCAGCGGTTTGATGCCTAGCGCTTTCGCGCGTTCGGCGGACATCACCACCGCGGCCGCCGCGCCGTCGGACATCTGCGAAGAATTTCCTGCGGTCACTGTGCCCTTGACGTGAAACGCGGGCTTCAGCGACAGCAAGGCTTCGAGCGAAGTGTCGGCGCGCGGGCCTTCGTCCACTTTAAAAACAATCTCCCGCCGCTTCGGTTTCGATCCATTCGGAGTCGTAAAGCTCACCGGCACGGCCACAACTTCCTCATCGAACTTGCCAGCTTGGATTGCAGCCAGCGCCTTTTGATGGCTGCGGAAGGAGAATTCGTCTGCCGCTTCGCGTGTGATGCCGAAGCGGTGGCCCACTCTCTCGGCGGTAAGCCCCATGTTCAAATAGGCATCAGGATAATGGTCCACGAGCCAGGGGTTGGGCGAAACTTTGTGACCGCCCATCGGAATCATCGACATGGATTCAGTGCCACCAGCAACGATCACCTCCGCGCCGCCGCTCATGATGCGCTCGGCCGCCATCGCAATCGCCTGCAAGCCCGAAGAGCAGAAGCGGTTGATGGTAAGCGCCGAAACTTCGACCGGTAGCCCAGCCCGCAGCGAGGCAATGCGGGCCACGTTCATCCCTTGCTCGGCCTCGGGCATGGCGCAGCCGAGGATGACGTCTTCGATTTCCTTGGCGTCGAGTTGAGGCACGCGCTCCAGCGCACCTTTGATGGCGACCGCAGCCAGTTCATCGGGACGGGTAGCGCGGAGCGTGCCCTTGAAGGCGCGCCCCACGGGGGTTCGAACAGAAGATGCCAGGATGACTTCTCGCATAAAAGGCCTCGGTCCTCGGTTACCTCTTTCGCTTTATTCGATGCTTGGCATCCAGCACGAGCTTCACTTGGCCGGAGCGTAAAAATAATAATCCGCTGTGTAACTGCTCTTCACTTCTGCGTCCCGGTGCGCGGCATCGCAGCCCTCGGCCGGAGGCTGGCCGCCGTGCGTGTGAACCCGCTGAATCGTCGTCACGCTGCTGAGCAGGCCGTTCCCCGCATGGCTCACAACGTTGACCAGCAGCCACGGAATCGACTCGGCATCCAGCGCATCGACGTGGGCCACGGCTTTCCCAGTGACTTCACTGCCGTCGGTCAACTTCCACGTGGGACCGGCGAAGTGATGTCCGATCACTTTGTCTTTCCGGTCCCGCAACTCCGCGTCGGGCCCCTTGAGTGTCCAACTAAATTTGCCGTCAGCCACGGCCTGGCAGGCGTAAATCTGAGATCCAGTCGCATGCGCGTACACCACAACTTCGAGTCCCGCTGGCGCCTGAATCGCATCCGGAACGTCAGGCGCAGGTTCATTCTGCGCGGCTGATTGAGCAGCGCCCAGCGTGCATCCCAAGACAAAGAAGCCCATCATTATGGCGACCGCTGGTACAAGTCTTCGCATGAGCATCAATTGTAGCGCTCGTCTCATTGAATTTCCTCCGCAAAAGCAAGGCGCTTTTGCGATGCTCTTCAAATCTGGCATATGCGGAACATGGAGTTGGCTACTGGCTAGCCTGAGAGATTGATTTTGAAACATTCGATCTCAGGCTCGAACCCTAGTTCCTCAGCGTCTTCCCCGTCTTCAGCGTGTACTGAATTCGTTCCTGCGTTTTTTTCTCGCCGCAGAGTGATTTGAATCCCTCGCGCTCCAGATCCAGGATGTACTGCTCACTCACCAGGGTCCCCGGCGTGACGATGCCGCCGCAGAGGACTTCGGCGATCTTGCCACCCAGTTTCACTTCGTAGTCAGTGACGTAGTCGCCCTGGCGCATCATGTGGACGCCCATCTTGAGCGTAGCTAAGAGACTCTCGCCCGGAGCGGGAATGTCGGTGCGCGGGATGGGTGGCTCATATCCCGCGCGCACAAGTTCGAGGACGCGCGTCTTGGCGTCGGAGAGCACGCGCTCACGATTCATGCTGATGCGGTCACCGTCGTTGAGGAAGCCGAGGGCGCGGGCCTCGTGTGCGGAGGTGGCAACCTTCGCAGTGGCAATCGTTTCAAACGCCCGCTTCATAGCTTCCAGCATCTCGATGGATCCGGCCAGGGCGTCGCCGGAGACTTTGCCGCCGCGCGCCGCAACAGCACCATCGACGGCGCGCAGCAGCATTTCCTTGCAGCCTCCGCCGCCGGGTAACAGGCCAACGCCCACTTCGACCAGGCCCGTGTAAAGCTCGGCATGCGGTTGGCGTGCCGCGGCGTGCAGCGAGATTTCTGTCCCGCCGCCCAGACACAGCCCGAAGGGCGCGGACACAACTGGTTTCGGCGAGAACTTGATGGCCTGCGTCATGCCCTGGAACTGGCGGATGGCGAGGTCAACGTCGTCCCACTCTTCTTCCTGCACGCTCATGAGCAGCAACATGAGGTTGGCGCCGACGGAAAAGTTCGTTGCGTCGTTGGTGATGACAAACGCGTCGAAAGCGTCGCCTGGGCCACCGGGTTTCAGCGTTTGCAGGATCAAGCTGATGATGTCGGCACCCAGCGAGTTCATCTTGCTATGAAACTCAATGCAGCCCACGCCGTCCCCGAGATCGACCAGCGACGCACCGGAATTGTTCTTCACCACTCCGTTAGATTTCTTTGCGACGGTGACCGACCACACGCCCGCCGGAACCTGCACGGGCTCCCAATCCTCGGTTCCTAATTCCCAATACTTACGGCCGGAGGGTGATTTCGGATCGTCCGTGTACCAGTTTTTTCGTCCGGCGGCGAGAAGTCTTTCGACATTCGCGGCCACCGGCTTGCCTTCTTTTTTCATGCGTGCGACCGTGGCTTCGACGCCAGCTGCATCCCAAAGCTCGAACGGTCCGAGCTCCCAGTTGAAGCCGAGCCGCATAGCGCGATCGATCTCAACGATCGAATCGGAAATCTCAGGCACGCGGTTGGCGGAGTAGGTCCACAAATCGGAGAGTGCTGACCACAGGAACTGGCTGGCTTTATCGCCCTTCTGCGGACCGCCGCCTTCGAGGCCGAGCAACGTGCGCAGGCGCGCGCCGGTGTCTTCGATGGTTTTCGCCATGTCGAGTGCGGCGAACTTCGGCTTCTGCCGTGGATGGTATTCGAGGGTCTTCCAATTCAGAGCCAGGCGCTCGTCTTCCTTGCCATCGTGACCCTTCGCCTTCTTGTAGAAGCCGCCTTTGGTTTTGTCGCCCAGCCATTTGCGTTGGAGCATCTGAGTGAAGAAGTCCGGTAAGCGCAGGTCGCTGCGTTCGTCGTGGACGTTCGACGTCATATTGCCAACCACGTGACCCAGAATGTCCAACCCGACCAGGTCAATCGTGCGGAACGTCGCCGACTTCGGCCAGCCCACGGCCTGTCCCGTCAGCGCGTCCACTTCCTCGATGCCGAGGTCCATCTCCTGCATCAGTCGCATCACATTCAATACTGAGAATGTGCCGATGCGGTTGCCAATGAAGTTGGGCGTATCCTTGGCGAGCACGACGCCCTTGCCGAGGCGCACGTCGCAGAAGTGCGCTACGGCGTCGATTGCGGCGCGGTCGGCTTCTGGCGTAGGAATGAGTTCGAGCAGCCGCATGTAGCGCGGCGGATTGAAGAAGTGCGTCCCGAACCAGGCCCAGCGGAAGTCATCGGAGAAGCCCTCCGCGATCTTTCCTACGGGCAGCCCGCTGGTGTTGGTGGTGACAATGGTTCCGGGCCTGCGAATGGCTTCCACTTTGCGCAGCAGCGCCCGCTTGATGTCGAGATTTTCGACGACCGCTTCGATGATCCAGTCGACCTCAGCCAGCTTCTTGAGATCGTCGTCAAAGTTGCCGACGGTAACGAAACGGGCGAGCGAAGGATCCATGAAGGCCGCGGGCTTCGATTTTCGTGCGGCGTCGAGCCCGGCGGCAGCAATCTTGTTACGGGCAGGAGCATCGGCGTCAGGCGGCACAATATCGAACAGGTAGCTGGGGACGCCAGCGTTGGCAAAGTGTGCGGCGATACGGGCGCCCATGGTTCCGGCGCCGAGGATGGCGACTTTATTAATGCGTTTCATGATCTAGCCTCGATAGAAAACCTCTTAACCACAGGGGGACAGAGAGGAACGCAGAGATTGTCAATTCCAACTTCCGATTGCCAATTGAAAAACTGTAGGCTCCCGCATTCAATCGACAATTGAAAATTGGCAATCGCCAATCTGTCTCCCTATGGCAGTTTATCCACCGCCCAGTCATTGTTGCCAGTGTCCACAATCACAATGCTGGAAAATAGGCGGCGTATGTGGTTATTTTTCGCAGTACTGACCAGCACCACTGGGAACTCATAGCGTCGGTGCTTCAGCAACTTGCCACGACCGATTTCATAGGCGGAGGCGGCAGAGTTGGAAAAGAATCTCTCGATCACATCCGTGGTAGCCGCTTCCTTGGCGCGACTCGTGAGCAGCGCAATCCCATTCTCGGTGTCGCCGGACTGCCACGCCTGCAAGAAATGATCGGCAGCGGCGAGGGCTGGGACATAGCCGGGATCCAGACCAGGAGCGGGGTGGCTTTTGGCAGCCAATGGCGGGAGCACAACTGATAGGCACAGAATCAATGACGCGGACAGAAGCGCGCGACGCAGAGCTTCACAAAGTGGCATAGAAGTATTATGCGGGATGAAGCCGCGCTCAAAGAAATTCGCAGCCGCCTTGTGCTTAAAGTTCAGGATGTGCCACCACATACTCCAGCGCGCGCTGGGCCATTTGTTTTTCGCCTTGGTAGGCCAGCAGCTTCGGAGCATCATCTAGGAGAACCCAAAGGGCGCGCGCCACTTCAATTCGCATTTCCGGGTTGATCTGATCGATGCGGCCGGAGCGATAGCCCATCAGATAGAAACTGACGATCTTGAACACCCGTTCACCGTCGCCCCAACTACGCGAATAAACGTACTTGATGTCGCCGAGCTTCGTGATCAGATCAGCGATCACGCCGGTCTCCTCATGCACTTCTCTTAGCGCGGTTTCGAGCGGCTTCTCGCCGGGATCCACCAGGCCCTTGGGCAGCGCCAGCACTGACTTTGCCTTTCTTCCGGTAGGTCCGGGTCGGTCGGCCGCAGTTCTGGACTGTTCGCCGGCTGGCTCAATACCGGCCATCCACCAAACTTCATCCCGTTTCCGGATGACCACCCCGCCCGCAGAAATTTCCCGCGCCATGACTGTAAGTTAGCAGAGCAACAAGAGTTAGTCACGATCTGCGGCGCGCGGACGGCAGCAACCTAAGTAACCCCTACAGTACCTCCGTCTCAGAAATAATGTAAGAATGGCACGATCGGGCCCTGTAGCAGAAACGGCGCTTGTGGCATCTTACACAATAGGTTCGAAGTGGAGCCTGAATGTGGGTGCCTGGGTAACCGGGCATGTGGGGTAGCGGTGAAAAGCATTGGCAGGATCGTCCGGTCTGTGCAAGCTTTTGGGCGGGAACTCTCGCGCAAGGCCGCAGCGCCTGAACCACGAATTCCTAAGATCGGTCTGGCGCTCGGTGGCGGCTTTGCCCGCGGTATGGCCCACATCGGCGTGCTGAAGGTTTTCGAAGAAGAAGGTATTCCACTCCGCATCGTCGCCGGGACCAGTGTAGGCGCGCTCATCGGTGCCGCCTACTGCAGCGGACTCTCGATCGAAGAGCTCGAAAAAGTTGCGCAGTCCGTTCGTTTCACCACGTTCGCCCGCTGGACCGTCTCACGCTACGGCTTCGCTTCGAACGACCGCATGGTGTCGTTCCTCACCCGCATTTTGAAAGTGAAGACTTTCGAGGAGTTGCGCATTCCTCTCGGTGTGACCGCAACCGACTTCAATACCGGCGAAGGCGTGGTTTTTCATTCCGGTTCAATCATCGATCCCGTACGCGCCAGTTGCGCCTATCCCGGCATGTTCTTGCCGGTAAACATTCGGGGACGCTGGCTGGTGGATGGCATGCTCTCCCATCCCGTGCCCGCAGGGCCGCTGCACGAAATGGGCGCGGATCGGGTGGTGGCGGTGCACTTGAAGGGACAGTGGTCGAAAAACGGCGCACCGCGGCATCTCTTTGATGTGATTGGACAATCTTTCGCCATTGCCCAGGACCAGATGAGCCATCTCTGGCGAGGTGCAGCAGACGTGATCGTCGAGCCCGACGTTGCCGGCTTCGCCTACGACGATTTCAAACGCGCCGGCGAATTGATTCGCTTCGGTGAAGTAGCCATGCGGCAAGCCCTGCCCGAAGTCCGCAAGTGGCTGGAGATTCCGGCGGAGAGCCCCGTTGTTGCGAAAACCCGTCCCGCGGTGGTGCGCCCCGCTCCTATGCCCGCAGACTGAGGGACTGGGTGGTTTCTACCCTCGTTAGACTGCGGCAATTACCTCATAAGGGCGCATCATTTCATTATCTTCGTGCTCGAGGATGTGGCAGTGCCATACATAACGCCCGGCAAAGCCTTCAAACGGCACAATAATCCGAGTGACCATTTTAGAGTGGGCGCGTACCGTATCCTTCCAGCCCGCCTCATTCGGGTCGGGGAGTTCCGGCGGGCCAAGGAAGTGTAACTCACGCTTGGTTTGAAACAGCCATGGTTCGTAGGGTTGGCGGTCGAGGATTTGGAAGCGCACGAGGTGCAGATGAATGGGATGGGAGTCGTTCGTGGGATTGATCAGCGTCCAGATTTCAGTCGATCCCAGCACCGGCTTTTCCGTAGCCGGCATCTTCCAGTGGGAGGCATTCAGAAGCAACATAACTGGATTGCCCGCCTTGTTGACATACTCATCGAGCGTTAACAGGCGTGTCTGCACGGCTCGCGATTCTGGGATTCTTAGCACCGGCCGCAAGGCTGGAGGCAATGAACTTGTTTCAGTCACTTTCTTTGCAGAGACGCGAAATTGCATGACAATGAAAGCGTCGTTCTTGAGAACCAATTGCGCGCCCAGATGCTCACTGAAGTCGACGACAAGATCGGCGCGTTCCCCCGGAGCGATCTCAAGGCTCGTGAGCGGAACCGGTGTTGGCAATAAACCCTGGTCCGTTCCGATTTGATGAAACGGCACATCGCTGGCAAGCGATAAGTTGTAGAAGCGGGCATTGGAAGCATTCAGGACGCGGAATCGATATCGTCTTGGCTCGACATCGAGATAAGGAAAGAGTTTTCCGTTGACCAGAATGGCATTGCCAAAGATCTCCGGAACCCAGGGAGCTTGTGGATCGGGCGAAACGGGATAAAGAAGCTGACCATCTCGTGTCAACAGTCGATCATAAAGGATGAGTGGTAACTCGCATTTGCCCTTGGGCAAATTGAGCGCCTCCTCCACACCGTCTCGAATGAAAAACGCTCCCAACAATCCTGCGTAGACATTCAGGCGATTAATCCCCAGCGCGTGATCGTGGTACCAGAGCATGGCCGCATCCTGCTGGTTGGGGTAGTAGTAGAGCGAGGATTTCCCGGGCACCATCCAGTCTTCCGGATACCCGTCGCTCTCGGGTCCTGTTTTCGCTCCATGCAAGTGCACCACGGTGCGGACGGCAGGTTTGTCGGCCTCGGCCCCGTGAATGGTATGGTCCATGGGCAGGAAATGTTCGCTGGGAAGAGCATTCACCCATTCCACCAGCAGAGATTCACCGGAGCGCGTCTCGAATGTCGGACCGGGGGTAGAGGAACCAAAGCTCCAGAACCTCGTAGGCGGCAGATCGCGGTGAACTTTGCTGGCGATGGGCTGGGCTTGGATCCGATAAAACGGGACGCTCAGCTTTCGATCGGTTGGACTGGGCCGGTATCCTTGACGCTGCGCGATTTCAGGAATCGGAAGAGGGTCCACAAACTGTGTCAGAGTGCTGACATCAAGCGCCGGGGCCATGGTAGGCAAGGCGTGCGCCATCGCGTTCATTAGCCCGCTCTTGCCAGTCGCTAGCGTTGTAGCCAGCAGGCTTGTTCGCTGCAGGAATTTTCGGCGGGTAATCACCACATACCTTTCGGGCAAGCATACAACAACGGCAAGGCAGGTGGGCTGAAGCTCCGCACATGCCTTGCCGTTGTCCTAATCGTGATTTCCGGTCAGCGCATCCGCAGGGGTGCGCGTTAGTTGGACGAGCCAGTGTTCACGGGCTCGCCTGTGTTTTCGTTGAGGATGTACAGATCGTTGGTCACAGTTTGCCGAAAGTCGAACAAAGAGATGATCGAGTCTGCGATCCCGTCAAACGATCCTTGCCCGATCCGCTGACCGCCGAGCCAATTGTCCTCAATGAAGCGAATGACCGAGGTTTGATCGGTGGCCGAATGATCCACGAAGTTGTGCTTCGCCCATGGGGAGATGACGAGGAGCGGTTGCCGAGGACCGTATCCGCAGCGGCCTTGAGCGTGCGTGGTAGCTGGATTGATACCGGGCAGTGCGGTGGCGCCACTTCCGCAGCTTCCCGGACCGGTGAGAGCATCAGCGGGACTCTTCGATGAATTTACGATCTGGCCGAGTTGATGATCGTACCAGCCGTCCGAATCGTCATAGAGCAGAACCAACGCTGTGTTGGCCCACTCCGGTTGGCCCTGCAGGAAGTTTGCTACCTTCACCACGAATTCCTGCTCATCCAGAGGATCTGAATTCCCAGGATGGGCGTCGTGAATGGAGATCGCTTTCAAGAAACTTACCGCCGGGAAATTCCCGGCCTGAACCGCGGCAAAGAAATCTTCGACGTCGTAGTCGTGATTGGCAGGGTCGCCCGAATAGCCAATCGTCTTTACCGAACTCGGCCGTGCATGGGTAGGATTCGCCGTCGATGCGTAGTATTGGAACGGTGTGTGATGTGGAACGTAATCCCCCTGCGTACCGACGATTGCCGAAGTTGACTGGCGATTGCAGCCGGTGCTGCCGTCCGGATTTACGACGTTCAGATTGAAACCTCCGCCGAACCAACCCCAGGTGATACCGGCTGCATTGAGCAGGTCGCCGATATTCTTTCCGCCCATCTGTGCCTGGGTTCCGCCGCCGGAGCACACGTCGTTGAGAGGATCAGGATCGCCGATCAACGTCAGTCCGCCGTTCCCATCCGCTACCAGCCCACCAGTGCCGTTGATGTGTTTCACGACACCATTGGTCTGGCCCGAAATGAAATTGATCGCGCCGACCGTGGAGGGACCGAAGTTGGTGCTATAGGAGTTGTCGCTCATCGCATAGTGTTGAGCATAGTTCCACAACGCGGTGACAGTGTTGCCATCAAAGTAGCCCATCACTTGGCCTGTGGTAAGCACGACTGCCGGCGGAGCGTCGGGAGGAGGACCTGCACTGCCAGTGTTGGCGGGGAACAAATCCATCGCGCCACCGTCGAAGGCCAACTGTTCGGGCGTGTAATCGTGGTCCATGTCTTGCGTGTTCGCCTGAGAGCGATCGAAGCGGAACGGGTTGGCTGCGCCGCTACCATTGAGCGGGTTGAGGTTGGGATTGTTGTTCAAGAGGGCGTTGCTCAATCCATTTACGGTTGGCGTGTTCGGAAGCGCGTGAAATTGCGGTTCTCCTTTAGGGTTCAACGCGTTCGGATACGTACCGAAATAGTGGTCGAAAGATCGATTTTCCCCGAAGATGATCACGATGTGTTTGATCGGCGTAGCTGTTTTGACGTTGGCGGCGTTTGCTACCGGTGTCAGCACTGGCCCGGTAACCATGGCCGAGACGAGGCATACAGACAACAATTGACGCATAGGCCTTTTTTCCTTTCCCATGGAAGGCGAGGGGTACTACAGCTTTGGCCGATGCTAGAGCACGAACATTACGGGATGATTAAAAAGTGAAAAAAATTTGCCAAGCTAGGTCAGCTCGACTTCAAAATTACGAGCCGTGACCGACCCTCTTCACCGAAGTGGTCGGCCGGTGCATGGTAGTTCCATGCAGCTGAAAGGTTCTTCCTCGTCACTTAATTGTTTTACTGATAGTTGACGAAATCACTCACCTCACCAACTGAGAATCACAAGGTACCCCCTGAGGGCTTGACCAACTCGTCAGAAAGCAAGCGAGCTTTCATGGCAAGATTATGGCCGCGCTCCAAATCTCCCGCGGCGATGGCTTTCTTTGACTGTTCCATGAACTCCTTGACCTGATTCACCATCTCCTGCTGGCTTGGAGTGAGCTGACGTCCCGCGATCCTCATCAGGTTTCCTTCGGTCGCCGCAGTGAGTTGCTCTGTGGTGGAGCGCTCCTGCGATGCCTGTTCCGCCGTGGTGTTCCCTTTGAGTTGCACGGTGGGCTCGTCAGATCCTCCGTTCTTGACGACCACTTTCGGAGGCGGGCAGGGTTTCGCCGCCGCCGCGCCGGCATTGGTCTCAGCAGGCTGGTTGGATGCAGGCTGGGGGGAACGGCCATCGGCTGGGGCAATATTCGTAGACTCCGTATTGGTTGAACTCGGCGGATTCACGACGCCGGGTGGGTTCAGCGCAGGTGCCGAATTTGAGCAATCTGGAACTGCGGTTTTCTTGTGATGCCGGCGGTGCTGGGGAGAGGGGTTGGCTGGACTAGGGGAATTCTGTGGTTGCCCAGAGGGAGAAACTGGCGCAGGATTTGCACTCTGCATCGGTGGCGTTTGTGCTTGAGATCCCGAAGAGCTGCCCGCATCCTGTGCCGCTGAGCCTTGCTGCGCTGGCGGGGATCCCAGGCTGGGACCAGCCAGAGTTAGAAAAGAAACCAAGAGGATTGCGGCCAGAGTCATCATTCAATCCGATGCGGCTAAACTGTCTAAAATTTTACGCCTCGGCGCGTTGCGGGAGAAATCAAGCTCTCGGTTCCGTCATCTCGGTCTCGAAGTGGACAGGCGTATCGTGCTCGGACTCGAGACTCGAATCAGCCAAGGGAATCCGGAACCGGAACGTTGTACCTTCACCTTCCGTCGATTCAAATTCTACAGACCCGTGATGCCAGTCTAGGATCTGGTAAGTCTGCGCGAGCCCAATGCCGTTGCCGTCCTTCTTGGTGGTGAAGTAAAGCTCAAAAACCTTGTCATGCATCTGTTGCGCAATGCCAACGCCCCGGTCAGAGATCTCGGCAATCACCAAATTGCGGTCACGGTGTGCCGAGATGGTGAGCGGGCCTCCCTGGGGCATGGCCTGCACTCCGTTAAGCACCACGTTGAGCAGCGCCTGCTTCATCAAGTCAAGATCCGCCTTGATGGGCAGCGGCTCTCTGGACATTTCGCGCCTGATGTTGACACCGTGTTGCTCCGCGTCAGGAGCGGCGAGCAGCGCAACGTCCTCGAGCAAACGTCGGAGGTCCACCTCCACCAGGTGCAACTCGCGGGCGCGCATGAAGTCGACAAGGGTTTGCACCACTCGATCGAGCCTCTGGATCTCGCTGCCGATGATGTCCATGTGCCGGCGGGTGTCGGGATCCAATTGCGCCAGCTTGTTCTGCAAGAGCTCAAAGTGGAGCACGATGGCGTTGATGGGATTCTTGACTTCATGAGCCACGCCGCCCGTAACCCGTCCACTGGCCGAGAGCCGCCGGGACATCTCGATTTCGTCTCCAATGCGCCGCACCGATTCGGCATCGCGCATGATCAGCAGCGCTCCGATCTGCGTGCCCTTTTCCTGAACAAAATCCATAGACACTTGGACGCGCCTGCCACCGGCTGCGCTGAACTCGCGTTGCAGGAGCGGACGCTTCCGCTCGAAAGCGTCGAGCACCATCGCCCCCAGGGAAGAATCGCGAGAAAAAATCTCCCCCGCAGTTCGACCCAACATTTCTCCGCGCGGCTTGCCGAGAAATCGTTCTACCGGAGCACTCACTAACACCACGCGAGAGTCGCGCGTGAAGAGCACCAAGCCATCTTGCAGCTTGGACATGAGTTGATCCACATTGTCTTTCAGCGCGGAAAAGATTTCCTTGGTGTCTCGCATCTGCCGGCCCAGATTGGCGATCTTCAGCGTGACCAGCCCGAATTCATCATGTTCCGACTCGTTCCCCGAAAGCTCCTCGGTCGCCCCCAGGCTTACGCTATCGAGGTTGCGGTTGATCTCTTTCAGGGGCCCGAGAGCCACGTTTGAGATCATCGCCGCGAGCAACAGTGAGGCAAAGATCGCTGCAATCGAAAAATAAAGGGCGCGCATCAGGCGAGGCTCGAGTTCGTCCTTCACTAAGGCCGTAGAAACGCCGATGCGGATCGTGCCAAAGGGTTCTCCGTTCAGTTGCAGCGGGTAACTTACGTCGTAGACTGCGGTAGGTTGGTACACCAGACGAAGTTGTTCGCGGAAGCGAGCAGTCGTGACGCTGCGAAAATCTGGCCTCTGCGGAATTTGCTTACCGGCCAGCTGTGCATTCGAATGGAGCAATGCTTTACCGTTCGCATCGACCACCGAAATGTCATAGATGTTGGGCCAAAGCGCAACCTCCGATTCGAGATTGTTCTGCAGATTCGTATCCATCGGCAGATATTCGGCCAGCGCGCGCCGCACGGCCGCCGGATCATCGGTGTCGATGCGCGTGCTGCTCAGATCCGGCAGGTCATTCTCGGCGAAATAGGCCAGTTGCTGAGTCAGCCGGTAAACGCTGTCGTAAGTGTTGTTGACGCTCTGGCGAAGAAACGCCGAGACGTAAAGATACGAGGAGATAGCCGCGATCACGGTGACCATGAGGGTGATGGCGAGCACGATAATGACTTTGCGTCGCATGATTTAAACAAAGTGTCTAGTGGCCAGTGATCATTCGAAGCAGCGGCGTTTGAAGCGGGGCTGAAACGCTCAAAGATGAATTCTAGGGCCCTTCACTAACCACTGGCCAGTGACCACTGATCACTGGCCACTTCGCTCAGCTTCCTCTTTACCCGAATCCCCATCTGCTGTGCTGCTGCCGTATTCCTTAAGCTTATTATGAAGGGTTTTCAAGCTAATGCCGAGAATTTCCGCAGCCTTCGTCTTGTTGTTGCTGGTGGACTCCAGCGTTTTGAGGATCAACATCTTCTCCGCCTCACCCACTGTGGTGCCCACGCCCAGGCGGATCGCATCCGGATCATGGGCGCTGGTGCGCAGGATGGCATGGCCGAACCCGGGAGGCAGGTGCTTGGTCTCAATCATGCCACTGTCGCAGACGATTACGGCCCGCTCGATTGTGTTGCGCAACTCACGGACATTGCCCGGCCAGGTGTAGTTGTTGAACAAATTCAGCACCGCTTCGCTGACGGCGGCAACTTTGCGGTCGTGCTTCGTGCTCATTTCCGAAACCAGAAGCTGCACCAAATCAGCAATATCCTCCTTGTGTTCACGCAACGGAGGCATATGAATGTTGAATACATTCAGCCGGTAATAGAGATCACTGCGCAATTCTCCCGAGGCAACGGCGTCGTCCGGAACCTTGTTCGTGGCCGCGAGTACGCGAACATCCAGCGACGTTTCCACCTTACTCCCCAGACGCCGTAACTTATGGTCCTCGAGCACGCGCAGCAACTTAGCCTGTGTGCCGACGGGCATTTCCCCGATTTCGTCGAGCAATATCGTGCCCCCTTCGGCCAGTTCGAAGGATCCCGTGCGGCGCTCCAAGGCTCCCGTGAAAGCCCCCTTCTCGTGACCGAAGATTTCACTTTCGATCAGCGTTTCCGGAATGGCCGCGCAATTGATGGCGACAAAAGGCCGCTCCCGGCGTGGACTGAGTTGGTGGATGGTGCGAGCCACCAGTTCTTTGCCGGTGCCGCTTGCACCTGTGATTAATACCGACGCAGTGCTGGGAGCGACCAGTTCGATCAGGCGGAAGATCTCCTGCATTTTGCGCGACGTCCCCCGTAGTTCGCCCAGGGATCCCGAATCGCGCAACTTCCGGCGCGCACTTTCAAGTTCGGCGCGCGTGCCAAGCAAAGCAGATGCATTCTGCAGCATGGCGCGCAGTCGGTGTGTGTCGATCGGCTTGGTGATGTAGTCGTAGGCCCCCAAGCGCATGGCTTGAACCGCGCTGTCGATTGTGCCCTGCGCGGTCACCAGGATTACGGCCATGGCCTGAGTTTGCTCTGCCAGCCGTTCCAGAAGTTCAAGGCCACCCATGCGTGGCATCTTGAGGTCCGTAATTACGATCGAGGGAGTCCATTGCGTCGCTTTCTGCAGGCCCTCCTGCCCATCGCCAGCGGTTTCTGTGCGGTAGCCCCAAGACGTAACTAACTCGGCCAAGCCCGTGCGCTCGTTCTCTTCGTCCTCAACAATTAGTATTCTTTCGTGGTTCATCCCTTGGTTCTTGCCCACTTCTCCGGTAGGTAACCTCTGACAGTCGCAGCCACCGAGACTACAACCATACTCGGCTAGCTTCCTGTGGAGCAAGGTCCGGAAAATCCGCGACCCGCCGGCTCTTCGACCGGCCCACGCCCGAATTGCTTCGATTCCATATCAATTTGAGACGAAGGCTGAGTGAGAGAGAATCGTAAAGTCCACCAAAGGACTGGTAATTTGTTGAAATCACCCTTTCGCTTTGAGATTGCCGTGGGTTAGAATTGCGGGTTCCGAAAATAGAGGTCCAATTTCTTGAGCTACTGATTCCTGCAATGTTTTTCTTGACGCGGCCTTCGGACCCTATGTGCAGGTGAACCGCGTATCGATATATGGAGGAAAGTAATGTCACTTTGTTCTAAGTTCAGCAAAGGCCGTGTGGTGATCGGCCTGTTTATTGTCCTCGCCGTATCACTGATCTCGAGCTCCGCGTTCGCGCAGAGTGACTCGAATCCAAAGTGGGACTTATTTGTGGGATATCAATGGCTGCATCCAGGCGGCACGGTACCCACGCCTTTCGGTGATTACAACAACCCGACGGGATTCAATGTTCCCGACATGTCTGCCGGATTCGGGAGCGCACTCACTTACAACTTCGACCCACATTGGGGTTTTGAGGCAGACCTCGGTCATAACTGGGGAAGCTCCAATTACGAGACGACCGGATCGATCGGCCCTCGTTTCATCTGGCGCACCGACGGGGCAAATTACTTCCTGCACACTCTGATAAGTTTAAATCGGGTGTCCGTAAGCGGCCTTAACGCACAGAACGGAATCGGAGCTATCCTGGGCGGCGGCATGGATTTGCCGATCAAGAAGTGGCTCGCGTTTCGTCTGTTCGAAGCCGACTACGTCTGGGGGCATCACAACTACAACGAGTTTGCCGCCTCGGATTTTCCCAGCCTGGGGCGTCCTTCGTTTGAAGGTGTCCGCTTGCGCACCGGTCTCGTTTTCAGTTGGGGTGGCGCGCCTGCGGTAACGCCGGCAGCGAGTTGCTCCGTGCAGCCGACAGAAGTCATGGTGGGTGAGCCCATCACAGCAACTGTCACTGCTAGCAACTTTAACCCCAAGCACACGGTCACGTATGCCTGGACCGGTAACGGAGGTCAGGTCACCGGCAAGGACACAACCGCGCAGATCGATACCGCTAACGCGGCTCCCGGCAGTTACACGGTCACGGCTCACGTGACGGATGCGAAGGCAAAGACCAACAATGAGGCGAGCTGCTCGGCGAACTACACCATCAAGCCGTTGCCGCCGAAAAATCCGCCGACCATGAGTTGCTCGGCTAGTCCGTCGAGCGTGCAGGCCGGCGCAAGCGTGACGGTAACCTGTAGTTGCACCAGTCCAGATGGCGTTCCTGTAACCGTATCGGGCTGGACAGCCAGCAGCGGAACGGTCTCTGGCAGTGGCAACACGGCGACCCTCTCCACCGGCGGAGCAGCGCCGGGAACCATCACGGTCAGTGCTACGTGCACCGACTCGCGCGGGTTGACCGGTCAGGCTTCGACGCAAGCGACGGTGGAAAATCCGCCGCCGCCGCCGCCGAAGGCTGCCAAGCTGAGCCAGTGTGACTTCCCCAACGAGAAGAAGCCCTGGCGCGTCGACAACACCTGCAAGGCCATCTTGGACGACGTAGCCAAGAACCTGCAGCAGAACCCCGATAGCAAGCTGGTGATTGTGGGCAACGCTGAGCCAACTGAGAAGCGCAAGAATCTGGCGGGCGAACGCGCCGTCGATTCCAAGTTCTATCTGACGGAGGGCGAAGCCCAGCAACACATTGATCCAAGCCGTATCGAAGTGCGCACCGGCAGCGGTGGCACCAAGACCGCCGAGTACTGGATTGTGCCCTCGGGCGCGACCTTCGACTCGACCGGCACTCAACCCGTGGATGAATCCAAGGTTAAGGCAGTTCCGGATCATCCCAAGCCGGCGGCCAAGAAGGCTGCCAAGAAAGCGCAGTAGCCTCGGAAACGGAGTGAAAGGGCCGGTCCGCGAAAGCGACCGGCCTTTTTTCGCGTGGACTTCAGTAACTTGCCGGGGGGTGGTTCAGCCTGTCAGGCTAGCTGTCGCGTCTAAACTCTTTCGAATGTGGGGCTGAGAAAATCGTTATGAAATCTGCATGGCTTAAGTCGCTGACAGTGTTGATGTTGGCTTCCATATGTGCGTTTGCTGCGGGGACCCGTCAGTGGACCGTTCTGGGTCCTGACGGTGGCGATGTCCGCAGTCTGGCCTATGATCCGCAGAATCCGAACCGGATCTTCCTGGGCACCAGCACGGGCGTGATCTTCGTCTCCGACGATAGCGGCCACAACTGGTCGAGATTTGCCAAACTTGGCAGCGGCGATGATTATGTGCTCGATCACATCGCCTTCGATCCGCAGAACTCCAGAAGTATTTTCGTTTCCGCCTGGAGCGTGCAGGATCAGAATGCCGGCGACGTTTTCCGCACCCACAATGGCGGCAAGGATTGGGAAGTTCTGCCGGCCATGCATGGCAAATCCGTACGCGCCATGGCAGTTTCAGCTTCCGACAGCAAGGTTGTGGTCGCCGGTGCGCTCGATGGCGTCTACCGCAGCACCGATGGTGGCAATGCCTGGCAGCGGATTTCCCCCAACGACGGTATCGTCAAGAACATCGAATCCATCGCCGTCGATCCCAAAGATCCCAATGTCGTCTACGCCGGAACCTGGCACCTGGCGTGGAAGACCAGCGACGGTGGCGCCAACTGGCAGCACATCAACAAAGGGATGGTCGATGACTCTGACGTTTTCTCGATCATCGTCAGCTCTGCCAATCCTTCCGAAGTCTTCGCCAGCGCCTGCTCCGGCATTTACAAAAGCGTCAGCGGTGGCGATCAGTTCGAGAAGATCAAGGGCATTCCCTTCACGGCGCGGCGAACCCGCGTGCTGAAGCAGGATCCCAGCAATCCGGCGATCGTTTATGCCGGCACGACTGAGGGTTTGTGGAAGAGTGTTGACGAGGGCAAGAACTGGAAGCGGGTGAGCAATCCCGAAGTGGTGGTTAATGATGTCCTCATCGATCCGCGCAATTCGCAGCATGTATTGCTGGCGACGGATCGCAGCGGCGTGCTCGCCAGCGACGACTCCGCAGCAACATTTACTCCGTCCAACCATGGATATTCTCATCGTTATGTGAGCGCCATTCTGGCGGACAGCAAAGAACCCAACACGCTCTACATCGGCTTGGTAAACGACCGCGAGTTCGGCGGCGTGTTTTTCTCTCACGATGGCGGACAAAACTGGCTGCAGAAGAGCTCAGGCCTGGACGGCCGTGATGTATTCACGTTGAAGCAAGCCAGCAGCGGAACGCTGGTCGCCGGAACCAACCGTGGCGTATTTGAACTCGTGCCCGGCAGTTCGACCTGGCATCCCATTAACGATGTTGTAATCGCAAAGACAGTTTCGCGTACGGTCACGCTGAAGAGCGGCAAGAAAAAGACCGTGAGTTCCACGACGAGCACTCACTCCGTGTTGGAAGACCGCGTCAACGATACTGATCTCGGATCAACCCGCTGGTTCGCGGCAACTTCTTCCGGACTCTTCACCAGCAAAGATCACGGCAAAGTATGGGTGGGCGGCCCGGTCGCCGGCGAGAAAGACTTCGTTTCGGTGCAGGCTCAGGGCGATCTGGTGGTGTCGGCAACCCGCTCCGCAGTCCTGGTTTCCCAGGATTCAGGAGCGGCCTGGCAGTCCGCGCGGCTGGCTTCGTATCCCATTAACGTTCGCAGCGTGACCGTGGTGCCGGATGGTCAGATCTTCGTCGCCACCCGCGAAGGCGCCTTCCACAGCCCAGATTTCGGCAAGAGCTGGAACCATGTTATGGCAGGTTTGCCTGATAAGGACATTACGTCGGTGGCCTACGACGGCAGCCGCAGACGGCTGCTCGCGACTAGTGGCCAGACCGGCGTCGTGTTCGAGAGCACTGACGGCGGCAGCACCTGGCAGCGTGGGCCGGATTCCGGCTATCCCCTACGCCGCATCAGCGTGGTGCACGGGCGCTACGTGGCGGCAACTCCCTTTGATGGCGTAATTGCGCAACCGGAAAATGAATCCCAGAGCGCCAACGCCGGCGGCGGTTCCAACTAACTCGCAGTTTTAGGACGATGGCCTTCGCGGAGAGCCCCACGCTCTCCGCGATTTTTTTTGCATGATGGAAGGCAACTTCTACATAATGCCGACCTGACAATATTTGTATCTGTCTGATTCTTATAATCCTGATCTGGTATTTCACTTGCCACTACCCCCCGACAGAGGATCGAGTAATCATACTTAGCATGGAGAGCCATCGAAGGCGCGGTCGCTCCAAGTCCAAGTACGCTTGGTTCATTCTGTGCCTTGGGGTAGGCATCAACCAAGGATGCGCTCGTCCTGATGCTCCCAATCAGACGCAGATCACCTCTCCACCCGCCGAGCAGAAACTCCCGTTCCACCAAAATCCTGATCACGCGACGGACGACAGTGCGCACCCGGCAGTACCGGCGGATCGCAAGGCGGGAAGCGGTACTCCCTTTCGAGCGGCATCGCATTCGAATACGCGCAATCTGCCGGCCGGGACGCTCATCACAGTCCGCTTGGAGAGTTCACTGCCCATCTCGCGAGTCCGTGCGGGCGACGCATTTTCAGCATCAGTAGCTGGCCCCGTAACCATTGATGGAGATACGATCGTCGAACGCGGTACGCCGGTTAACGGATGTGTAGAGTCCGCCCAACTGTCTGTCGATCGGCCCGGTTTCAATCCCGATCCCGGATTTGTTCGGCTGATTTTGAAGACAATCACTGTCGACGGCGCCGCACTAGCTCTCCAGACGTCCAGCCTGTTTGCCAAAGGAACATGGCAGTCGAGCGCCGATTCCGTTGGAGCGGGATCGGACGCTGGGCCGAGAAGCTTCTGGGTCCAAAAGGGTCGTCGTCTGACTTTCCGGCTGACTGCTCCCGTCAGGCTCACCGGTCCAAACTCAGTTGCCAATCGGCAATACACTAGCGCTTCGAGCGAATAGTCAGCTAGTACTCCTGCCCCAGCCCCGCTTCAAAGTTAATTCCTTGTCCTTTAAGCCGAACAAATAAAACCTCTTTGCTCGTTTTCCACAGGCTTGTTCGCGGTCTAAGTGACATCTGTCCTTCGCAGTGTCATATTGGGTCTCATAAAGTGGGATTCGAAAGGTGGGATTCGAAAACCGGGAGCAAGTCAAACAAGGGACTGCCGATCCCGTTTCGGGAACACAGAGGCATCAAGGAGACCATCTCGGGGTTCCTTTCGGCACTTCTTCCACCGCACAGTATCACTATGAGCGCCGCCACTCCATTTCCGTGGTCAGAGCTTTCCGTAACAGAGAACGCAGCAACAGGTTTTCGTTCCATCTTGCGCTCCCATCGCTGCAGCCCGCCGTAATCCCGCGGGAGTGATTATCGAGATGAATCCCGCTTTCGAACAGGCGCTGGATCCAGACTTAGCGAACCAACAGATACTGCGGCTTTGCGACTTGGTTCCTGCCGAAGACCGCGACACAACTGAATCACTTCTGCGCGCATTGCTGGACTCCACTTGCGGCAGCAGATCGCCATTGGCGCCGAAAGCAGTGTCCGGGAGGCGTATATAGAAACCGCCAAGTCCTGTAGCGCCTTGCTCATCAACGATGTGGAGAATGCGCGAAGGAGTCCTTCCTGGCTGCTGCTCATGGTGGCTCTGCCCGCCACCTCCGACGTTGACGACCCGCACGTCCGAGCGCGTCACAACTTGGCGCTGGCCACCTTTCCGCACTACGCCGATATCGTCCTTCAGCAGTACCCAGAGCTCTGAGCGCCGCTTGGCCAGAAGCTCAAGATTGAGGGCACCATCACCAAAGAACCGCGGGCTCCATTTCTTGAGAGACGGCCCGAGATACTCGCGGCAAAAGGTCGAAATCAGGGAATAAAGAAGTTGACTATATCCAAGGTCTTCCAGCTTGGCGATCTCTTGGTGCCGGACATCAACGAAAACATCGATCGGCTGACTGCCGCCATGCTCCTTTATGAAAACCGGCATGTCTTCCGTCAGCTTGCCGGGGATAAGGCGGAAGTTCTTGACCTCATAGGATTTTGAGATGTTCAGTTCTAGCTCGCTCAAGAAAACCCGCTCGTATCTGCTGAGATTCGTATAGTGTTCGGTGCAATCGATTATCCCGTCGCATGGCTTTGCCGCACAATACTGTTCGAGAAATCGACGCTCCGCATCCTGTCGATGACGATCGGAGGAGAGGAGCACGGCGAGATGGCCGCGCGCCTGCATGATTTGGTTCAGGGCCTGCTCGTGCGCCACGCCGAAAAACACGCCGACGCCTTGCTCGGCTCGTCTGCGAATACTACCAAGCGTGCTTTCGGAGCCGTCTGCAAGATTCACTTTCACATTACCGAGCTTGTCGAAGAGACCGCGCGAACTCGCGATGGCCGTTCCCAATGTCGCTGCTACCGCCGCGGAAAAAATTCTCGCCGTTGATAACCTCGCACGCGAAATGCGGTTGCGGCTAGGCGCGAACTGATCGGAAAACTTGGGTCGCCCGATTCGAATACGGGAACGATCAGATACAGGAACATGGATGAAGCTCGTAGCGGCCCTCGAAAAAAATCTTTCTCCCCCAAGCTCATTCGCACTAGAATAAGCCAGCGCGACTAGCTGGATCCCGCACCCATTGCGGAATTCCGCATGCTCACGGAGGTCCTTTGCACGTTCTCGTCACTGCCGATGTAATGTCCGGCTCCTGGACCTACACTCGCGAACTGGTCACCGGACTGGTCACGCGCGGCGTGCGAGTCACGCTGCTCACCTTCGGCGAGATCCCTCTGCCAGACCAAACTGCCTGGATGGATCGGCTTCACGGTCTCGAATACCGGCCTACTGCTTTCCGCCTGGAGTGGATGGACGAGGCTCCGCAGGATCTTCCCGAATCCTCGGGATTCCTCGCCAACCTGGTGCACGAGGTTCGTCCCGACCTGCTTCATTTGCACCAGTTCTGCCATGGCAACCTTGCCGTCGATGTTCCCCGCGTGATCATGGTCCACGGCGATCTCATCAGTTGGGCGCAGGCCGTGCAAGGATGCACGCCCCGCCCTACGCGGTGGCTCCAGTGGTATCGCGAAACCGTCGTCCGGGGCATCGCGGCCGCCGATGCCGTGGTCGCACCCTCGGTCTGGATGCTCGATACCCTTCGCTCCATCTACACGTGCCCGCGCCGCGAGGCGGTTATCTACCCCGGACGCAATCCAATCTTCTTTAATCCGTACATCAGCAAAGACGACTCCGTTCTTTCTGTAGGCCGCTTAGTGGATGCCGGCAAGCAGGTCTTTCTCCTCACCCAGCACGCTCATCCGTTTCCGGTTTGCATCGTAGGCGCGGAACAGACCGTGCCCGTTCCGCGCGTTCCCATCCGCGCTGACGTGAAAGTCTCTACTGCCGAGGCCAGCGTCGCCATCCGCGGCCCTCAAACGGAAGCCCAACTTCGCGCGCTTTATAGCCGCGCCGCCGTCTACGCTGCCACTCCCCGCTACGAGCCTCTCGGCATGGCCACCCTCGACGCCGCTTTCTCCCGTTGCGCCATCGTCGCCAATGACATCCCCAGCTTCCGCGAGGTCTGGGGCGATGCCGCCCTTTACTTCCGGACTAACGACGCCAGCAGCCTGGCCACCATCCTTCGCCAGTTTGACTCCGACCGTCCTCTACGCCAGGCCTACGCCGACCGCGCATTCGCCCGTGCTCGCGAGCGCTTCACCGCCCACCGCATGATCGACGGCTACTTGGACCTTTACCGCGGCCTTGTGTCCGCCAAATCGCTGGCTGCCTGAAGCTGAACCTTCATTTTTCCGGCCGCGCCGACGCGAAAATCTCGGCCCTGGCCCTCCTCGCCACCACCGGTTTCACAGCATCCGGCGCCGCCACGCTCGGCGCCCGCGACACACGCCCCCACTTGGTGGTATCTTTTTAGCCTTACTAGAAACCCGTAAGGTTGGAGGAATCAAACTCATGGCTCAGGTAAAGATCACAGTCCGTCCCAATGGCCCGTTCCGCGTGGAGGCGCCCGAGGGTTCGGTCGAACTCGTCGACGCCAACGGCACCCAGTACGACCTCACCGGCAAACCCGCCTTTTCCCTCTGCCGCTGCGGCGGATCAGTCAACAAACCTTTTTGCGATGGCACACACAGCCGCATCGGATTCCAGGGCGCGGAACTGGCCGTCAAGAAGGCCGACGGTTAGATCCGCTCGGATGTTCCAGCCGGAAGATTGAGAACTCAGGGACCTGATGAGCGACCACAACGACCGCGAACTGGGAATGAAACGCAACATCACGCGCCGTGACTTCCTCAACGGCGTGGCCGTGACTGCCGGCGCTACCCTGATGCCGTGGCATCTGCTCGCCGCAGACGACAGCGATCCCCAGAAGTCGCCCGCCTACTACCCGCCCGCGCTCACCGGATTGCGCGGCAGCCATCCCGGATCGTTCGATGCGGCGCACTCTTTGCGCGACGGCACCTTCTGGGACGCAGCTGGCACGCCGCAAGATACCGGCGAGACATACGACCTCATCATCGTGGGAGGCGGCATCAGCGGACTCTCCGCCGCGCATTTCTATCGCAAGGCTGCGGGCGCGAACGCGCGCATCCTCATCCTCGACAATCACGACGACTTTGGCGGACACGCCAAGCGCAACGAGTTTCGCGTGAGTAACAGAACGTTAATCGGCTACGGGGGGACGTACTCGATCGAAAGCCCAGAACCTTACAGCGCAGTGGCGAAAAGCGTGATTGAGGAATTGGGAATCGACGTAACCAGCTTCCCAAAATATCTGGACAGGAATCTCTACGGTTCCATGGGTCGAGTTCCCAAGATCTTCTTCGACAAGGAGACCTTTGGTAGCGAAAAGCTGGTGGACGATCCTTGCCCTTTTCCGGGTGGCGAGACCTACGATCTCGCGGTCGCCGGGCCCAATGCTTGGGCGAACTTCATGGCGGAGGCGCCGATTGCGGAACTGGCGCGCAAGGACGTCTCCCGTTTGTGCCGGGAGAAGAAAGACTATCTTCCGCAACTCAATGCCGAACAGAAAAAGGCGCGCCTGGCACGTATCAGCTATGCCCAGTTCCTGACGGAACTGGCGGGCGTGCACGGAGACGTGATTCGCCTCTACCAAACCATTTCTCAAACTCTGTTTGGTGTCGGGATTGAAGCGATTGCCGCGCTGGATGCAGCGGAGACGGGATACCCGGGCTTTAGCGGAATGGGTACTGAACCGGCGGCACTGAGCAACGAACGGAGCTATTTCTTCCACTTTCCCGACGGCAATGCCAGCATCGCGCGCTTGCTCGTGCGTAACCTAATCCCGGAGGCCATACCAGGGAACTCCGCGACGGACGTGGTTACCGCCAAAGCCAACTACGCGAAACTGGATGAGCGTACATCGCCCGTGCGCATTCGATTGAACAGCACGGCGGTGCGGGTGAAGCACGCAGGCGATCCGGCGCGGGCGACCGACGTTGAGATTGCCTACGCCCGCGGCGGCAAGGTGTATACCGCGAAGTCAAAGAACTGCATTCTGGCGTGCTGGCATGTCGTGATCCCTTACATCTGCGAAGAGCTGCCGCAGAAGCAGAGAGATGCGCTAGCCTCGGCGCAGAAAGTCCCGCTGCTGTACAGCAACGTGCTCTTGCGTAACTCGGCTGCGTTTCAGAAGCTGGGTGCGAATTCGATCTACGCCCCGGGCGGCTACCATACCCACGTTGACATGGACCTGCCGGTCAGCATTGGGGAGTATCGCTGCCCGCGCGCACAGGACGAGCCGCTCGTGGTGCACATGAGCAAGGCGCCATGCCGCGCGGGGCTCCCGGCGCGAGATCAACATAGCCTCGGCCGCATCGAACTCTACAGCACGACTTTTGAAACCATCGAGCGCAAGATTCGCGAGCAACTGGCGCGGACGCTTGGGCCGGGCGGGTTCGATCCCGCGCGTGACATCATGGCGATCACAGTGAACCGCTGGCCCCACGGCTACGCTTACGAGTACAGCAGCCTGTGGGACAAGTTTGTGCTGGAAGGTGGCGAAACTCCCTGCGAGATCGCCCGCAAGCCCTACGGCCGAATAACTATCGCCAACTCCGACGCCGGCGCCTACGCCTACACCGACGAGGCCATCAACCAGGCGTGGCGAGCTGTCGGGGAGTTGACCAAGAGCTAGTTACGAATAGAAATCAGACCACTAGCTTAGCTAGAGGGCCTGCTTTGGTTCCTGGCTATCTATAGATCTATTGTGCGGCGGCTTTGAGTTGCGCTGCCTTGTTTGAGGCTTCCTGGGCTTTTTGTGTTAAGCCTTTGGCTTGGTAGGCGTCAGCGAGAGCGGCATCCAGTTCGTAGTAATCGCCGCTTTGCTGCTGCTCTTTGAGGTAAGCGGCGATGGCGTCATCGTATTGGTTTAGTTTGGCGTAGGAGAGGCCGAGGTTGTAATTGACGCCGGTTGATTGCGGGTCGATGCCTGCGGCGGTTTTATATTCTTTGACGGCAGCCTGATGGTCGTCCTCGGCGGCTAGAGCCATGCCCAGGCCGTAGTGGGCCTCAGCGTTGTTGGGGTCTTGAGTAATTAGCTGCGTGAAAGTGTCCTTCGCGTCCTGCGAGTGATTCTGGTTCAGATACACCATCCCTAACAGAGAGCGGGCACCGACGTGTCGCGGCTCGAGTTCGAGGACGTGCTTCAGTTCGGTTCCTGCCTGGCTGTATTCAGCTTGATTGAAATACGCTTGCGCAAGATCGAAACGTGCAGGAACAAAATTGGGACGCTGCTTCACGATCTTCTCCAGATGAGCGATGGCGCGGCCGGGCTGATTGTCCTCGGCCGAGATCGAGGCTCGTCCCAGACGCAACGGCAAACCGTGATAGTGCGCCAGTTCGACTGCGCCACCTGCGATGACGACGGTTACGGTGACAAAAATAGCAACCCGTCGAAGGTCGTGGTCGTGTTGCGGGGCGAGGAGCGCGACGAGGCCGCCGAGAATCAATCCGGTGATGAGCCCGCCGATGTGCGCTGCGTTATCAGTAGTGCCGATTACCTGTCCGAAGATGAGGTTGTAAACAACAAACATGGCAAGACTGCGCAGCGTGCCGGAGAGCGCGGAGCGTGGTACGGAGAACTCCCCTAACTTGAATGCGGCGATGAGTGCGCCAGCCAGACCGAAGATGGCTCCCGAAGCGCCGACGCTGGGCACGCCGGGATGCCAAGCAACACTGGCGAGACTGGCTCCCACGCCACATATGAGATAGATGGCGGCGTAGGTCCAGCGTCCGTAGAGCGATTCGGCAAGCCCCCCGAGATTCCACAGGCACCACATATTGAAGGCGATATGAATGACGCCCCCGTGAACGAAGACGCAGGTGAGCAAGCGCCACCATTCACCTGAGAGAGTGAGTGGTCCCCAGTTCGCGCCCCAGCGGAGAGTCTCTTGAGCAGGGAAATCCATGACGGTGGAACCGGCGAGAGCCATTCCCAGGAACACCGCAACATTGATGCCGAAGATTACCTGGGTGAGGCCGATGGTGGATTCGCCGCGGCGAACCCAGGGAGTGCGCATGACTGGTTGGCGCGCGTCCTCGGCGATTTCTCCGCGCTGGTAGGCCTCGTGCTGCACGCACCACTGGCAGATCTTTTTGCCAAAGGACAATCCGGGAAGCTGCCGGCCACATCGAATGCAATTTGCCATGGGTCTAAGAAAGCGTATCAGGAGTTGGGCATTGCGGGCGAGGAGTGGAACGAAAAGCAGGCCGGGTGGTTGTTCCACGGAAAAGCAAAAGCATCTTCCGTGGCAGGCCGCTCAGAGGTTTCGCGTAAGCGAATCTAGTTCGTCGGGCGGCAATTGCATAAAAGCCGCGGCGGCCGCCACTTTTAGAGCACTGTAAGTTTGAAGGCCGTCGATCTCGCCCGCGGTACGCAGATGTGCGAGAACCGGTTTTGCGTTCCAGATATCCGTGCGCAGCAGCAACCAAAAGCGGAGTTTGATTCCGGTCAGCAGCGAATACAGGCGGACCTCAATTGCCTTCTCTTGCAGAGTGGAAGCCAGGCCGGCCCGGCGAGGATCCTGGCGGTTCTTTTCCGAGTCGGCGTATTCCACCAGGACCTTGGAGTTGTGAGCCATACGCCGCGTCAGTTCGAGAAACAGGCGCATGCGTTTCCGTTGCGCCTCGCGAAACTGCGGCGGGCCAAGCTTCCAGCGAAATTCAAATTCCGTGGCGGGATCGAGAAGTGACTCGGCCAGTGAAATATCCACCGGGTA
>Ga0208686_1000031_pt1 | contig 101664 bp, 88 predicted proteins | sample June2015DPH_6_50_FD_184694 | JGI IMG/M metagenome (GOLD analysis project Ga0208686, IMG submission 184694) | Peatland microbial communities from SPRUCE experiment site at the Marcell Experimental Forest, Minnesota, USA - June2015DPH_6_40... | ecosystem: Environmental > Terrestrial > Soil >... | reverse complement strand
AAAACGGGGTTAAGAAATACACCCCCATGATCAGCGCCACCTATTCCTTTTAGGCGGCTTCGGGCCCTCGTCCCGGGATGATCCCTTCTTTGTTAAGGGGCGGCTGTTGAAGGCCGCCCCTTTCTTCCAAAAAGGGGGGAAAAGGGTAAAAGGGTAAAAGGGTAAAAGGGAAACCAAAAGACAGTTCTTAAACTTTTACCCTTTTAACCTTTTACCCCTGCTTTTTATCCTTTGGATCCAAGGCGCAGGCCGCCGTGGATGAAAAAGGTCTCCCCGGCGATGGCTTCGTTGCGATAAATCTCCCCGATAAGTGAGGCTACTTCTGAAGGCTCAACGAGGCGGCCGATGGGGACCTGTTCCAGGATTTTCCCCAGGGCCTTCTGATCCATGCCCTTAACCATGGGAGTGCCGACATAGCCCGGGGCAATGGCCACGCAACGGATTTGGGCCGCCAGGCCGCGGCGGCAGAACTCGGCGGTGATCACTTTGGGCATCACGCTCATGGCCGCCTTGGTGGAAGCATAATTGATCTGACCGGCGGTGCCCAGGGAACCGGTGGAGGAAAACAGGCAGATGAGCCCCTGGCAGCCATGGTCGATCATGCGCGCCGCACACTCCCGGACCGTGAGAAAGACCCCGGTGAGGTTGATGTCGATGACTGCCTGGAAGTCCGCCAGGGACATTTTCTTGGCGACCTTGCCAGTTTCCCGGTCAGTGGCTACCATCAGGCCATCCCGGATGATGCCGGCGGCCGGGGCCACCAGGTTGAGGCGGCCAAACTTCTCAATGGCCAGGTCCGCCAGCCTGGAGCAATCCTCCTCGCGGGTGGTATCAGCGGCCAGGGTGGCCACCTGGCCGCCCATGGCCTGGATCTCAGCCGCAACCCGGCTCAACCCGGCGGCGCTGACGTCCGAGATCACCACCTTGCCTCCCTGCCGCACCCAGTACCTGGCCAGCTCCGCGCCAATGCCTCCCGCTCCCCCGGTAATGACCGCCACCGCGTCTTTGATATCCAACATGATGCTCTTCCTCTTCCCGACCGATGGACGGTCTTAGCGGGGCGGCGCCGCAGTCCTGGGCCTAATCGGCCTTGAGCTTGCCCAGGGCCTTGGTGAGTTCCAGGGCCACCCCCAAGCCCTGCCGGGTCTCTTTGTTGCCCATGGCAGAGAGCATGCCCATGGCGCCCACCGGTTTGGCGGCCTGTAGATTTAGCCCCACGGGAAGCTCCATCAGCCTGTTGATAAAATCGATCATCTCGGGCTTAGACAGTTTCTTGAGGAGGCTCAGGAGTACGACGAAGCCATCCCCCATGGCGGCGATTTCCTCGGGGGGATAGTGCTGCGCCACCTTGGCCCGGACCTCCAGCATGGCCGAGTATGTCCGGAAGACCCCCTTCTGCTCCAGGTTGTCCATGTAGTTGATGAGATTGGGCACCGTGGACTTCAGCATGGGCTCCATGGCGTTCCACAGGTCGAAGAGGTTCTCCATCGTCTCCAAGGCCTGGGTGAGGTTGCGGATGCTGCGCATACCCCTTTTCACCAGGTCGAAGATGTCTTCCAATTCAAAGCCGGCCTCCACCATCCCCAGCTCGTCGATGACGCGTTTGATGGCTGAGTTCAGCAGGGGGGAGAGATCGTTCTTCAACTCCGCCAGGCCCTGCTGGGCCTTGACCAGGGTCCGCAACTGCTCCTCCATCCGGTCCAGGCGCTCCAGGAGCATTTGCTCTTGGCTCGGGTTTTTATCGGTCATGCCCTGGCCCCCCTTAACCATAAACGTGGTAGACATGGCTGAGCATTTTGCCGGCCATGAACATCTGGGGTTCCAGGGGCAGTTCCTTGCCCTTGAGCATCATGTTGAAATAGACCCATTTGAACATCATTTTGCCCCAGTAGTTGACGTAGCTTTCCCCCAAGAGGGAGAAGGGTCCCAAACCCGGGAAGGGGTACTTGCCCGGCAGGGGTTCGACCTTATAGTTGAAGTCGATGAGGCTGGCCTTTTCGTAGCCGGTGACGATGAAGCAGGTGGAGTGGCCGTCGAACTCCGGCAAAGGCTCCTGGCCCTCGATTTCCCGGATGAGGTTCATGACGATGATGTCCGATTCGTAGTGGGCCACGGCCCCCGCCTTGGAAGTGGGAACGTTGGTGGCGTCGCCTACCACGTACATATTTTCGTACTTTTTGGCCTTCAAGGTGCCGTTATCCGTGTCGATGTAGCCCATGGGGTCGCCAATTTCGCTGTCGATGATGACCTGGGCCCCGAAGTTGGGAGGAATGGCCACCAACAGATCGTAATTGACCTCATCACCCTTGGCGGAGGTGATAATTTTGGCGCCGGCGTTGACTTCGGCGATATCGAAATTGGGGGTGATCTTGATATTTTTTTCCTCGCACAGTTTGGTCAGCGCCGCGGACGCCATCGGCTTGGTGAAGGCGCCGGAGAGCGGGGTCACCAGTTCCAGTTCGATATCGTTCCGCACCCCGTTGACCGTGAAGTACCAGTCAGCCATAAAGATGAACTCCAGGGGGGCCACCGGGCATTTGATGGGCATCTCGGCAATATTGAGGACGATTTTGCCTTTCTTGAAGTACTTCCATTTCTTGTGGAGGGCCACGGCGCCATCGGGGGTATAATAGTCTTGAATGTCGCCCCGCCAGCCCTCCATCATGCCCTCGACCTCCCCGGGCATGATGCGGCAGCCGGTGGCCACCACCAGCCAGTCGTAATCATAATGGCCTTTCTTGGTCTTGATCCGCTTCTTGACCGGGTCGATATTGGTCACTTCATCCAGGACGAACTCGATGCCCTTGAGGACAAAATCGAGTTTGGGCTTGACGCACTCTTCCTGGGTGTAAATGCCGAAGGGGATGAAGAGCCAGCCCGGTTGGTAGTGGTGCTGCCAATCCCGATCGATGACGGTGATCTTCCATTCGGACCCTTCCAGCTTTTCCCGAAGCTTGGTGGCGACCATGGTGCCGCCGGCGCCATAACCCAAAACGACCAGATTTTTCATAGTCCGCGCCTTTCTGTTAGTCTATTCCCGCCCTTTAACAAAGGACGCTGTTAATTGTGCAAAGAAGCCGGATTTTCGGCGAATTTCTAAACCTAAAATGAATCCGGTGAAAATGCAAGCGAAGAATATTAAGCACCCCATTAATCTAGGAAGACCATTATTTGTGTCGATATTTTACACAATACGCAAAAGGTAATGTTGAATTATTAAGCATTAAATAATATTGTAATATCCATAAGATAGCCTATGGATAAAAATTTTTGTTGATTTATTCAACATAAAAGCGACTCCGTCCAGATAGTCAATCATCCCGGGCGGCGATGGTCCTGGTTAATTTACTAATGGTTTATGATAGATAAGAAATTACCCCCAGGTTGGCCCACTCCTTGCTATCTCCTGACATCTAGAAAGAGAGAAGGGCCGTCAGGTTGCCGGCTCCTGCGCCACACCGGGACCACCGCTTCAGTAACACATCCTGTTTAACGAGGAGGCACAGGTCATGAATCCCCAGGATCCCAAGACGCCTTCAGGGGCGCCAATGGCGAATGTCTTTGGTTTCAAGGTGCCCGTTAACTTCTATTACCTGCACCGGGGGCACAGTTGGGCAGTCCTGGAGGAGAGCGGCCAGGTGCGGGTAGGATTGGATGACTTTTCCCAAAAGCTCCTGGGTCAAGCCGACGAGCTCAAGTTTCCTGAGATCGGCAAGGTTTACTATCAGGATCATGTTTGCATGGCCTTGTTCAGACAGGGAAACAAGGCTTCCCTGGAGGCGCCGGTGGATGGCGCCATCGAAGCCGTCAATCCCAAGGTGCGGCAGGACCCCGGCCTGATTAACCGCGATCCCTATGGAGAGGGCTGGCTGTTCAAGGTCAGACCCGCCAATCTCAGGCAAAATCTGGAGAAGCTGTTTTTCGGGGAGGCCAATGCCACCTGGATCGACCAAGAGTCCCACCGCTTGCTGTTCATCATGGAAGGCACCGTGGGCGCCACCCTCCCCAGTGGCGGCGAGGTCGTCGACGATGTCTACGGTCAGTTCCCCAATGTGGGCTGGCGGCGCCTGGTCAAGGAGTTCCTCCTGACCAACGTGACCCGGGACTGGCGGAAAAGGTCTTAAAAGCGGGCAGGGGTAGTAGGGTCCGGCAAGGTTTTTGCTGAACTGCCTTTGTAATCAAGGTTACCAAATCTTCTCTGATTAACTTGTAGAGTTCTCCTGCTTTCTCCCCTCTCCCCCATTGGGGGAGAGGGCAGGGTGAGGGGGCATGAATGGTCTTGTAGGGGCGCACCCATGGGTGCGCCCCCCACGAAAGTGGGGGCATTGTAGGGGCGAGTTTTAAACCCGCCCCTACAGGGCGGACACTTGGGTCCGCCCCTACGAATACCCATACAAAACCGCCCCTCACACCATTCCCCTCCCCTCTCAGGGAGGGGGGGGTTATCTCAAATCTTTTGGTAAGATAATTGTAGGGGCCTAACAATAGTAGTGAGCCGCAGGCCGGATTCGGCTGCGGCCAGAACGTTTCCTCTACCCGTGCGCCCCTTCCAGGCAGAAGCGCTGCCTGCGGCCCCAGCCAGCAGCCGCGGCCATCAGCGCCGCCCGGTACTGTCCCTATCCCAAACGGGGCGGGGTGCCCCCGGCGCCCTGGTCTCCGCCTGCCGCCGGAGTCGGGGGAGCACCCCCTGCTCCAACAGATAATCCCCCAGCATGATTTGACAATACTCGCAGTAGGCCAGGTTCTTCTGGTCCAACTTTTCCAGGTTGGCGGAAAAACCCATCAGGCAGCCGGGCTGCCGGCAGTGGCCGAGGCCGAAGGTATGGCTCAACTCATGCAGGCTCAACAGGAGGAGGCGCCTTAACAGGAGAGCTTGAGGCGGCCGGACGCCACCGGCGTCCCCCCGGGGGCGAAAGAGGGAGACCACGGCGGCCTTCCCGTCCAATTGGGCCTCTCCGAATACGAAGGTAAATATCGGGATGTAGAGGTCCGCCGCGGTTATTCCCAGAACCCGCCAAGGTCCCCCGGAGCCCTCCAGGAGGTTTTCGAGTAGCAGGGTGGAGAGGTATTGTTTACGCCCCAGGTGGTAGCTAGGGGAGGGCAGGGGTCTGGGGCGCAGGATGCGCACCGGCAGGCCCAGCATCCTGGCGATGGCCCTGCGTAAATGACGGAGGATCTGCGGATCCACCGGTCCCAAGGGGACCAAACCCAAAACCGGAAGGCGCGGCATGTGCTTAAGGCCCTAGGGCCGGGAGGCTGCTGGGCCAGCCATATTCATGGCGCCAGGCCATATTTCTTGATCTTGTGGTAAAGCGTGGTGCGGTTAATCCGGAGGACCTTGGCGGCGTTGGAGATGTGGCCTTTGGCTGAGGCCAGCACCTGAGCGATGTAGCGGCGCTCCACGTCCTCCAGGGACAGGCCTGCCGGCTCCTCCGCCGCGGCCGCCCCAAAGGGCAGGTCTTTGGGTTTGAGCTGCCGGCCTTTTCCCACCACCACCGCCCGCTCGATGGCGTTTTCCAACTCCCGGACGTTCCCCGGCCAGGAGTACTGCCGCATGGCCTCCAGGGCCTCCGGATGAATGGAGTCCATCTTCTTGTTGGTCTCGGTGGCATAGCGCCTCAGGAAATGCTGGGCCAGCAGGGGGATGTCCTCCGGTCGCTCCCTTAGGGGCGGCACCTGCACATGGATGACGTTCAGCCGGTAATAGAAGTCCTGACGGAAGGTTTTCTTAAGGATGCCTTCCTGGAGGTCCTGATGGGTGGCGGCGATGACCCGAAAGTCGCTGTGTAACGGGACGGTGCCGCCCACCCGGGTAAATTCCCGGGTTTCCAGGACCCGCAGCAGGTCGATCTGCATTTTTATAGAGATGTCGCCCACTTCATCCAGGAAGAGGGTGCCGCCCTGGGCCATTTCCAGCCGGCCTTTCTTAGTGTAGCTGGCGTCGGTGAAGGCTCCTTTCTCGTGCCCGAAGAGTTCGCTCTCCAGCAGATGTTCGGTGAAGGCCCCGCAGTTGGTGGCAATAAAAGGGCCGTAGCCGCGGGAACTCTGGGCGTGAATGGACCGGGCCACCAACTCCTTGCCGGTGCCGGTTTCCCCGGTAAGCAATACGGTGGCGTCACTATGCGCCACGTCCACGATGGTCTCAAAGAGCTGGAGCATGGGTGGCGATTGGCCCACCAGGTTTTCAAAGCGGCTAATGGTTGCCACCCGGTCTTTGAGAATCAGATTTTCCATGGCCAGGGTCTGCACCTGCACCAGTTTCTCGATAATGAGACTCATTTCCTCCAGGTCGAAGGGTTTGAGCAGATAATCGTGAGCGCCCAGCTTCATGGCCTCCACCGCGTCCTGGATGGCCCCGTGGGCCGTCATGACCACCACCGCGGTATCGACATTGCCTTCCCTCAGATTCTTGAGCACCGTAATCCCGTCCATCCGGGGCATCTTGACGTCCAGGAGCATGATGTCGTAATGGGTTTCCTGGGCCTTGGCCAGCGCCGCGGGCCCGTCGGCCGCACTTTCCACTGCGTAGCCGTCCTGCTCCAGCCAGCCGCTCAGAGATTCCCGGATACTCAGCTCGTCATCCACTACCAGGATGGAGATCTTCTTATGAGGCAACATGGTCTACTCCCGGTTTATAGGCGGGCAGACGGATGGTGAAAGTGGCGCCCCGGCCCCCAACGCTTCCCACTTTGATGGTGCCCTGGTGGTCCCGGACGATGCCTTGAACCACGGAAAGGCCCAGCCCCACCCCGGAGCCCGCGTTCTTGGTGGTATAGAACGGTTCAAAAATTTGGGAAAGGCTTTCCTTGGGGATGCCCACCCCGGTGTCGCTGATCTGTACCACCACCTCCCGGCCCCGGGAATTTCTGGTGGCCAGGGTCAGGGTGCCGCCTTTGGGCATGGCATCCTGGGCATTGAGCAACAGGTTCAAAAAGACCTGCTTCATCTGCCCCGGATCGGCTCGTACCGGCAGCAGGTCCGCAGCAAAGCGGGTTTCTACAGCGATTCCCTGCAACCGCAGCTGATAGTCGGTGAGGGAGACGGTCTCGGCCAGCAAGGTGCTGAGCGAGACCGGCTTGAATTCCGGCTTGGACTTGCGGGCAAAGGGCAGGAGATTGGAAACGGTTTTGCTTACCCTCTGGGTCTCATTAAAAACCGTATCCAGGTATTCCTGCATCTTGGCCAACTCCGGCTCGCCGGGCGGCCCCTTCTTCAGCAGGCGCTGGATCAATTGGACAAAATTGAGGATGCCGGTCAAGGGATTGTTGATCTCGTGCATGACGCTGGCGGATAGCTTTCCCAAAGAGGCCATCTTGTCGTCGTGCATGATGCGGACGCGGGTGATTTCCTGGGTAATGTCCCGGGACAGGTCGACCACTTGATGGACCCGTCCTGCCTCATCGAACAGCGGATGGTGGACCACGTGCACATAACTTTCCCGGCCATCCTTGTCAAAGTGGATGTGGACCGCGGAAGCGGCCTTACCGGTGGCCACGGTGTCTTTCAAGGGACAGGGATGGTCGGGGCTGGCGCAGGGCTCTTGCAGGTGATGCGACAGTTCGTAACAATGCTTGCCTACCACCTCTCCCCGTTCCAAGCCCAGCATTTTCAAGAGGGCACGGTTGACTTCGACTATCCGGTAGTCGAGGTCGATCACCATCATGTGATCTTCGATGCCGTTGAGGATGGTTTCCAGGAAGGTCTTACCCTGGATGGCCTCCTTCAGCAGCTGCCGGCTCTTTGCCTGGACTTGCCGAAGGGCCTCTTCCAGTTGTTTGCCAGGGGCAGGAATCAAACTGAACTCCGGGAAGTGGTGAAAATCTTTCCTTGACCCAAGCCACCAGGGCTAACTAGGCCCCAGGAGGTCGGGGAGGGTCTTTTGTCTAATATCTTAACATAATTTTCCGGAATTGCCCAGGAATAGCTCAAATTGTCATTCTGAGTGAGGCGCCGAATCTAGGGGAGTGTTTCACCGGGTGAGGATGGCTTTGCCTGGTTTTTTCGTAGGGGCGGACCCGTGTGTCCGCCCTGTAGGGGCGGGTTTAAAACCCGCCCCTACTGCCCCCGCTTTCGTAACGGGCGCACACATGGGTGCGCCCCTACAAGACCATTCATACCCCCCTCACCCTGCCCTCTCCCCCCAAAGGGGGAGAGGGAAATAGTTTGTCAATTACATAAATTGATGGCTAGCGGGCAAGCCGAAGTTAAAACCATTCTCTACGCCTGCCTCATGTCCCCTTAGATATGTGATTCCGCAAAATCAACATACCATGAAGGTAGTCGGGAAACCATGGAGTTTTTAAAATCGAAATTTTATGTACGGATTAAATCTTACTAAATTTAAAAATCGCACCTATCCTCTGTTTAAAAACAGCTTGTTCTCCTTCGCCAGTATCATAGTAGTCCAAAAAGTTGCGATAATAATTATCCCATGCTTGTTGATAAGCTTCTTGGCTTTTGCGGGGAACGAAAGGGCGATATTCTTCAATAGCGGCAGCATGTTGGGGGAGAGCTTCTTTAAACATATCATTCATCATGTTGATATGCCATTTATCACCCCTCTCCATATTGAGATAGTATTTAGCGATTTCAGGAGCAAAAGCGGCCCGCAGTTTTGCGCCAGCGACTCTGCGCCATTGGAGTTTGGCGGCTCTCAAGGAAAGAAAATAACCGAAAAGTGCCCCAAGAAGAACGCCAATAATACCGATAAAACCTGTGCTCTCTGGCACGATGTTATCTCCTATTTATGTGGAGCGTTCATTGGTATTGTAATGGTATGGTTATGGTTTTGCTACCAGGACCATCGAGATTATGGACAATGGGATTGAAGATCCTGCACTTCGTTCGGGATGACGGTGCAATCAGGTTTGGCAGCAGCTTCTAGAGTTCCACCAGGCGGTTTTGGATGGCAAAGAGGGAGATTTCGGCATTGTTCCGCAGGTTCAGTTTCCTGAGCAGCCGCAGCCGGTAGGTGTGCACCGTATTGGTGCTGAGGTGGTAGGCCTGGGCAATCTCCCGGACCGTATGGCCCAGGGCCAGGTGCCGCAATACCTGAATTTCCCGGTTGGACAGGGTGTCCAGGGGGGTGCGGTTGCGGGGCCCGGTGGCCATATGCTGCGCCAGGGATTCGGCGGCGGAGTCGCTAAGGTAGCGGCCGCCGGCGTGGACCTTGCGGATGGCGTTCACCAGTTGCTCGGGGGCGGAGCGCTTGGTGATGTAGCCATTGGCTCCGGCGCCGATGGCCCGCACCACGTACTGCTCCTCTTCGTGCATGGTGAGGATCAGGATGGGCAATTTCGGATAGTATTGCCGGAGCTGGCCGATGACTTCCAGGCCGTCCAGGCCCGGCATGGAGATATCGATGATGGCCACATCCGGCAAGGTGCGATGCACCTGCTCAATGGCCTCCTGGCCGTCAGCGGCCTCGGCCACCACTTCAATATCACCGGAATCTTTGACAATGCGGGCCAGCCCGCCCCTGACGATGCTGTGGTCGTCGGCCAACAGGACTTTGATCATGGCAAGGCGCCTCGCTGCTCATTCAGGGGCAGCCGGAAATAGACCCGGGTTCCCTTCCCCGCTTTGGACTCCAGTTCCAGACGGCCGCCCAACAGGCCGGCGCGCTCCCGCATGCCCGCCAGGCCCAGGCAATGGGACTGCGACAAATTCTGGGGATCGAAGCCCTTGCCATTGTCAGCCACCGAGAGAGTCAGCACGCCCCCCCGCACCTGCAGGTTGATCTTGACCTGGGTGGCGAAGGCGTGCCTGGCCACATTGGTCAAGGCCTCCTGGGTAATCCGGTAGGCGGCGGTGGCCACCAGGTCGTCCACCGCGGGCATATTGACATGTTTATAGATACAGGAGATGCCGGTCCGCTGGCTGAAATATTTGGAATACCAATCCAGGGCGTCAATGAGCCCGAAATCATCCAGCACCCCGGGGCGCAGCCGGGTGGCCAGGGCCCTCACCTCGTCGATGGTCTGATCGATCAGGTCGCACATGGTCAAGGCCCGGGCCGCGGCCTGGGCCTCCTGGCCTTTCAGGCGTTCGCTCAGCCACACGGCGTCCATGCGCAAGGCGGTGAGCACCTGCCCCAGTTCGTCGTGCAGTTCCCTGGCAATGGCGGCCCGCTCCTTTTCCTGGCCGGCCATGATGCTGCCGGACAGCAGCCGCAGTTGCTCCTGGGCCTTCTGCAACTCGGTGATGTCCGTGGAAATGCCGCACAGGCCGTCGACCCTGCCCTGCTCATCATAAAGGGGAAATTTTACCGATAGATAGGTATGCACCCCGTCCTTTAAGGGTATCCGTTCCTCTCCCTGCCAGGACCGTTTCTGGGTGAGGACCATCAGATCGTTGCTCCGGAATTGGCCGGCCACCTCCGGGGGAAAGATATCATGGTCCGATTTCCCTTTAATATCTTCATTCTTGATACCCAACAACTCCTCAAAGCGGGGATTGACCAGCCGGTAATAACCGTACTTGTCCTTGATATGGACCATGGCCGGGGTGTAACGGAGAATACCGTTAATTTCTCTGGTTCTTTCCCGCACCTGGCGTTCCAGGTCCCGGGAATAGCGGCTCAGTTCGTCCCGGGTGCCCTTCAGCTCCATTTCATATTTTTTCCACGGGGAGAGATCCCGGGCCACGCAGACACTGCCGATGGTCTTCCCCTGGTCATCCTTGAGGAGACTGATGGAGATGTCCATGGAGACGATGCTGCCATCCCTTTTCTTCATGGCGATCTCATGTTCCCGCACCACTCCGTCGAGGCGCAGTTTCTGGAGCATGGTTTTAAGCGTGGCGGGGTCGGCGTAGAGCTCGAAGGCGGTCTTGCCGGCCAATTCCTGGAACGAGTAGCCATAGATCTCTTCGGCCCGCCGATTCCAGAGGAGGAAGCGGCCCAGCCGGTCGACGATGCCGATGGCGTCCACCGAGTTATCTATGACATTTTCCAGGTATTCCTTGATTGTCTTCAGCTCATTTTCGGTCTTCTTGCGCTCTTCGATCTCGGCCAGCAGGTGTTCGTTGGCTTTTACCAGATCGGCGGCGCGCTCTTCAAGGCGCTGCTCCAGGGTGTCGTAAGCCTTTTGCCAGGCTTCCCCGGCGCGCTCCCACTCGGTTTTCAATTCGGCCACCCCGGCGGGGTTCGGGGGAACTCCGGCCAATTTCTTGGCTAATTTGACAGTTCTCTTGTTCACAGGACTCAGCTCCGGCCCGGTGTGTGCATCAAGGCGGCGGCGTCCCAGGTCTTAGGCGATCCTAAACCTAGAAGCTATTGCAAAACCTCATTCTGACGTAAAATGTCATTCTGAGCGAAGCGAAGAATCTAGTGGTTTGTTCCGCAATTAATTATCCATTTAAAGACTGGTTTTTAACCCCCCTTTGGAAAAGGGGGGCAGGGGGGATTTAGTATAACTTCTTGAAATCCCCCTAAATCCCCCTTTTTCAAAGGGGGACTTAACATGCCAAATCCAGCCTTATAGGGCGGCCTGTGGCCGCCAAAATTCGGCGGGCACAGCCCGCCCTATGCCTGAGTTTTTCTCTCTTTTAATTCATTGCACATCTTTTACTGTTGTTAGAGCATGGCCAAATCAAGTTATTTTAGTATCTACAATTTATAATGTATGCTAAAACAAGCATGGTAGCCTCCCATGGCACTACCCCCAAAGTGATTTTTGCTAACTTGCAGTAAATGTGGAGATGGTCGCAGTTCTCCTTGTGTGGCTTTTTCTTTGTAGAAATAGAGAACCATCACGAATAATCCGGCCACTGAATCAAGTGCATTTTTGAGATTGGCTCGGTGATACTCTGTGTGTCTATTGTGTTTTAATTTGTTGTATGCAGTCCACCAATCTGGCGGATCACCTTTTAGATTTTTCCATTTTTCCCAAGGCAATATATTTAAACCATACCTAATTAATACCACTTCAAAATTAGGAATAGCAGGATAATTGGCGCAAATCTCATCACGATAAGCGTTAATATTTTCCGCCGTTGAATTTGGATTTAGCTTTTTACAGATTTGCTTGCATACTACGTCAACTTCCGCGGCAGCTGCCAGCAAAATCCTGGAGATTTCAATAGAAAAACTCTCGAAGTTTTTTCGGTCAATTTCGACAAACCTGGACAACCGCTCTATGTCATCTTCGATCGCAAGAAAGTAATTCCAGTGAATTTCAGTCATAATATTTCCACCTCCATGAAGTGCCCCGGGATTCAGGTGGCGGGCCGGGACCGCAGGGGCGGAAAACCGGATAAATTTCTGGGACCCCGCCTGGGCGTCAGCCCTCTAGTTATTATAACCCGATTTTTTCACAACCGGACAATAGTGTTATGTCCCACAATTATTTTAACGAAAGATTTGAGATAACCCCCCCCTCCCTGAGAGGGGAGGGGGTTGGGGGGAGGGTGGCATTTAAGTGAGCAGTTAGCAGCGAGCAGTGAGCAGGAAAAGATAACTGCTTACTGCTTACTGCTTACCGCCTACCGCCTACCGCTTACTGCTCACTGCTTACTGCTAACTGGTCCTCCACGGGTTCTTCCCGGGAGGCCAGGGCGGCCTTCAGGAATTCCCGGTTGAGGCGGGCGATGTTGGCAATGGAGATGCCTTTGGGGCACTCCGCCTCGCATTCCTTATGGTTGCTGCAGTTGCCGAAGCCGAGGGCGTCCATGCGGGCCACCATGGACAGGGCCCGCCGCGCCGCCTCGGGCCGCCCCTGGGGCAGCAGGGCGAATTGAGAGATCTTGGCGCCTACGAACAGCATGGCCGCGGCATTGGGACAGGCGGCCACACAAGCCCCGCAGCCGATGCAGGCCGCGGCGTCCATGGCCAGGTCGGCGTCCCTCTTGGGGACGGGCAGCGAGTTGGCCTCAGGGGCCTGACCCGTATTCACCGAAATGAAACCGCCTTCCGTGATGATCCGGTCCAGGGCGCTGCGGTCCACTACCAGGTCCTTGATGAGCGGCAGGGCCCGGGCCCGGTAGGGCTCGACGACCAGGGTATCGCCGTCCTTAAAATGGCGCATGTGCAACTGGCAGAGGGTGGTTTCCTTCTCCGGTCCATGGGGGCGGCCGTTGACCACAGTCCCGCACATGCCGCAAATCCCTTCCCGGCAGTCATGGTCGAAGGCGATGGGGTCGCGGCCCTCCAGGGTGAGCCGCTCATTGACGATGTCCAGCATCTCCAGGAAGGAGGCAGCCGTGGGAATATTCTCCGCCTGGTAGGTTTCCAGACGCCCCTGGCTGCCGGGCCCTGGCTGCCGCCAGACCTTCAGGGTGAGATTGATGGCCTTGCCGCTCACTTGTAACTCCTCGTTGCTAATTTGACGAATTCGAACAACAGCGGTTCCTTGTGGAACACGGCCTCCCGGTCTTCTCCGGCATACTCCCACACGGCCACGTGAGACATGTTCACATCGTCCCGCAGGGCCTCGTGCTCTTCGGTCTGGAAGGCCTCATTGAAGTGGCAGCCGCAAGATTCCCGGCGGGCCAGGGCATCCAGGAGCATGACGTCGGCGAACTCCAGGAAATCAGCCACCCGCCCCGCGCTTTCCAGGCTTTGGTTGAAATCCCCCTGGGAACCCGGCACCTTCACATTATCCCAGAATTCCGCCCGGAGGTTGGCCACCAGGGTCCTGGCCTGGGCCAGGCCCGCGTCGGTTCGGCCCATGCCGCAATGTTCCCACATGATATTGCCCAATTCCCGATGAAAGCTCGTCACCGTTCGCTTGCCCTGGATCTTCAGAAGGCGCTCGACCTTGGCCGCCACCGCCGCCTCGGATTCCTGAAAAGCCGGGTGACTCTCATTCACCTCGGGGAGAGGAGTCCCGGCGAGATAGCCGCTGATGGTGTTGGGAATGACGAAATAGCCGTCGGCCAGGCCCTGCATCAGGGCGCTGGCCCCCAGGCGGTTGGCGCCGTGGTCGGAGAAGTTGGCTTCCCCCAGGACAAACAATCCGGGAAGGGTGCTCATCAGGTTGTAATCGACCCACAAGCCGCCCATGGTGTAGTGGGAGGCCGGATAGATCATCATCGGGGTCTGATAAGGGTCTTCGGCCATGATCTTTTCATACATCTGGAAGAGATTGCCGTACCTGGCCTCGATCTCCGCCTTTCCCAGCCGCTTGCTGGCGTCGGCAAAATCGAGGTAGACCGCCCGGCCGGTGGGCCCCACCCCCTTGCCCTGATCGCACATGGCCTTGGCGGCCCGGGAGGAGATATCCCGGGGGGCCAGGTTGCCGAAACCGGGATACATGCGCTCCAGGTAGTAATCCCGTTCCTTCTCCGGGATGTCCTGCGGCCGCCGCTGATCTCCGGGCGCGAGCGGCACCCAGACCCGGCCGTCGTTGCGCAGGCTCTCGCTCATCAAGGTCAGCTTGGACTGGTAATCCCCGTGCACCGGGATACAGGTGGGGTGGATCTGGGTGAAGCAGGGGTTGGCAAACCCCGCCCCCTTTTTATAAGCTCGAAAAGCTGCGGTGACGTTGCAGCCCATGCCATTGGTGGAGAGGAAAAAGACGTTGGCGTAGCCGCCGCTGGCCAGGACTACCGCATGGGCCGTGTGCCTTTCCAGCTCTCCGGTCAAGAGGTTGCGCACCACGATGCCCCGCACCTGGCCGTCCACCAGCGCCAGGTCCAAGAGCTCCCGGCGGGGAAACATCTGCACGCCACCCCGGGCCACCTGGCGCATCAAGGAACTGTAGGCCCCCAGCAAAAGCTGTTGGCCCGTCTGGCCCCGGGCATAGAAGGTCCTGGAGACCTGGGCGCCGCCGAAGGAACGGTTGGCCAGCAGGCCGCCGTATTCCCGGGCAAAGGGTATCCCCTGGGCCACGCAGTGGTCGATGATCAGGTTGGAGGTCTGGGCCAGGCGATAGACGTTGGCCTCCCGGGACCGGAAATCACCGCCTTTGATGGTGTCGTAAAAGAGGCGCCAGATGCTGTCGCCGTCATTGGGATAATTCTTGGCCGCATTGATGCCCCCCTGGGCCGCAATGCTGTGGGCCCGCCGGGGGCTGTCCTGGATGCAGAAGGTCTTGACCCGGTAGCCCAATTCCGCCAGGGAGGCCGAGGCTGAGGCGCCGGCCAGGCCGGTGCCCACCACGATGATCTCGAATTTGCGCTTGTTGGCCGGGTTGACCAGCTTCGACTCGAACCGGTGTTTATCCCACTTCCCCTCCAGGGGTCCGGAGGGGATTTTGGCGTCAAGTTGCATTAAATGGCCTCCCTATCTTTGCCACAAAATGACCAGGGGCAGCGAGCCGAAGCCGATCCCCACGATCACCGCAAAGACGATGCTCAACTTTTCAATGAAGGGCATGTACTTGGGATGGTTGGCCCCCACCGTTTGCAAGGCGCTCCAGAGACCGTGCCGGACATGAAGGGCGATGACGACCATGGAGAACAGGTAAAATGCCAGATATCCCTTTTGGGAGAAGACTGCCACGGTAATTTGAAAAATGGTCCGGTGGGTTTGATCCACCAGGTGGTGGGAGAAATTGCTCAGGTGGACCCCGATGAAGCCCAGAATCAGCAGGCCGGTATAGGGCATGGTTTGCGAGCTGAAAGTGCGGCCGCCGCCGCTCTTATCCATGGTGTACCCAACCGGCCGGGCGCCGCGATTCTGGACGAAGAGGATTAGCCCCAGACCCACATGAACGATTAAAGCCGCCGCCAGCAGCACTTCCGCCGCCGCCAGCAGTTTTCCCAAGGCGTGCAGGTGGTGGGCGTAGGCCACGAAGGCGGCGCTCCCTCCATAGATGCTCAAGTTGCCCAGCAGATGGGTCGCCAGAAACAGCAGAAACAACAGGCCGGTAACGGCCTGCAACTCTTTCTTGCCCACCGAGGAGGAAAAGGTGCGGTAGATCCAATTCATTTTCTTCTCACTTATGCCTGCTTCATTCCTGGCCTGAATCAGTAGTGTCCGGCAGGATTTTTGCTATGAGACATGTAGGGTGGGCACTGCCCACCAAAACCAGAGATCTTTTTGAGCTTAGGCATGCCCACTGGCAAATCAATTCATGGAATTTACAAGCTTTTTCCCTCGCCCCTTGGGGGGAGAGGGGATTTAGTTACATCGGTATAATATGGTGATATCCCTGAAATTGCCATGGGCTAGAGCCTAATAGTGAGATAATGTAACCTATTCCATGCAATTTTGTTGCCGGACACTACTGGGTCTGCCTCTTTTTCCAGAGGACCATGGGGGCCGGCGGCCTCGAAGGCTGCCGCTCACAGCTTCAGGTCATCCCGGGTCCTGGCCACCGCCGCCGCCGACTTCCGCAGCATGGCCTCTTCCTCCCGGCTCAGCTTCAGGGTAATGATCTTCTCGATGCCCCGGGCTCCCAGGATCACCGGCACCCCGAAATAGAGGTCATGGAGGCCGTATTCGCCGTCGAGGTAGGCCGACACCGGCACCAGCCGCCGCTGGTCTTTCAGGATGGCCTCGGCCATCTGCACCGCCGCCGCCGCCGGGGCATAAAAGGCGGAGCCCGTCTTCAGCAGGGCCACGATCTCGCCGCCCCCGCCGCGGGTACGGGCCACCAGGGCGGCAATCCGCTTTTTGGACAGCAGACTGGTGAGCGGCACCCCGGAGACGTTGGTGGCGCTCACCACCGGCACCATGTCATCGCCGTGGCCCCCCAGCACCATGGCCTGAACTTCTTCCACCGCCGTCTTCAGCTCCATGGCGATGAAGCAGCGATAGCGGGCGTTATCCAGGATGCCCGCCATGCCCATGACCCGCCGGCTGGGGAAGCCGCTGACCTTCCGGGCCACGTAACACATGGCGTCCAGGGGGTTACTGACAATGATCAGAAAGGCGTTGGGGGACCTGGCCGCCACTTCCCGGGTCACCCCGGCCACGATCTCCTTGTTGGTATTGATGAGATCTTCGCGACTCATGCCCGGCTTGCGCGGGATGCCGGCGGTGATAATCACCACCTGGGAGCCCTTGGTGGCCTCGTAGCCGTTGGACCCCACCACCTCTGCGTTGAAGCCGAAGATGGGCCGGGCCTGCATCAGGTCCAGGGCCTTGCCTTGGGGCATGCCCGCCACCACGTCCACCAACACCACGTCGGCCAACTCCCGGGACGCGGCCCAGTGGGCGCAGGTAGCCCCGACATTGCCGGCCCCCACCACGGTTATCTTTGGGCGAGCCATAAAATATTCCTCCTTGTGATGACCTGCCTGGTTCAGACACCCAAAGGCGTCTTGCGGAGCTTTTTCCCTCGCCCCCTTGGGGGGTAGAAGGGTCTTGTAGGGGCGCACCCATGTGTGCGCCCCCTCTACGAAAGTGGGGGCAGTAGGTAGGGGCGGGTTTCAAACCCGCCCCTACAGGGCGGACACCTGGGTCCGCCCCTACGAAAAACCATGCAAAGCCACCCCTCACCCGGTGTTGTCCCCTCTAAGGAGTGAGGGGATTTGTTGCATCGGTATAATATGTTTATATCGTTGAAACTACCAGGTTCTAAAGTTAACTGCGAGATAACTTAATCTTCTCCAAGCAAGTTCGTTGCCGGGCACTAGCGGGCCGATCCTTTCTCTTCAGGCCAGGACCCGTATGGGGCCCGGGCGCATCCGGGGAAGCCAAACCGGCTAATAGGTATAGACTCGGGTCCGGGTGGGCGCTTGCATGTAACCGTCGAGCTCGGCCTGGAGTTTCTGGCGCTCCTGATTGGAAAGCCATGCCTGCCATTGCTCCAGGGAGTTCCAGGTGCTGATCACCAGGTAATTATTGGGAGCGTCAATCTCGTGGAGGGTCTCCCCGCTGATATATCCCGGCTGCTGCATGGCCAAGACCCGGAGCATCCTCAGGAGCCGGGTTATTTCCTTGACATGCTTGCCTTTAATAGTTCTCTCCAGCAATACTTTGACCACCGCGGCCTCCTAAGGAAAGCGGGTAAAGGCGGACGGCCCTTACCCGCTCCTCGCTTTATTTACCGATGACCAGGATGACGGTGTCCTTGGCCACGGAGGCGCCGGGGTCGAAGTTGATGGCCTTGACCACCCCGGCGGCTGGGGCCGGCAGGGAGTTCTGCATCTTCATGGCCTCCAGGACGCAGACCAGATCGCCGCTGGCCACCTTGTCCCCCACCTGGACGCTGTAGCTGATGATCATCCCAGGCATGGGGGCCTTGAGGGGCACATCCCCCGCGGCCAGGGCCTGCTGGGAGGCTGCCGCCGCTGTGGACACCGGGGCCCGAGCCGGGGCTGGAGCCGGAGCTGGAGCCGGAGCCGCCGCCAGCGCAGGCGCGGCCTTGGGGGTCACCGCGGTGAGCACCGGGGCGCCGCCTAGCGCCTCTACCTCCACCTCGTAATACTGGCCATCCACAAAGACGTTGAAGGTCCTCAGACCCGCTCCCTTGGCCGGGGGCGCCTTCTCCAGGGTAGCCAGCAGCTCTTTTACCTTGGCAAACAGGTTCTTTTGCTTGATGGTTTTGTAGACTTCGTCTTCCAGCTTGATCTGCTCCAGGGTCTTGCCCTTCACTTCCTCCGGCACCGCCTCCATCCCATACTTCCATTTCAGGAAGCGGCTTCCGGTAGTGGGATAGAGGGCGTAGATGAGCACGTCCCCGTCGTTTTTGGCCAGGCCCTTGGTGGCCGCCACCGCCTTGTCCCACTCCGGCTCCAGGATCTCTCCGGGACGCACGGTGATTGGGGTCTCCCCCCGCTCGTAGCCCTTGAGGATGGCCTTCTGGATCTTCGGGTCTATGGGAGCCGGGGTCTTGCCGTAGAGCCCGAAAGCCACTCCCTTTGCCTCCGCGGACACCATCTTGTAGCGCCCGAAGAGGACGTTCATCACCGCCTGGGTGCCCACGATCTGGCTGGTGGGGGTTACCAGGGGCGGCTGCCCCAGTTCCTTACGGGTCCGGGGCAGCTCCTCCATCACTTCATGGATGCGGTCCAGGGCCTTGGCCTCCTTCAACTGGTTCACCAGGTTGGAGTACATGCCCCCGGGAATCTGGTGCAGCAGCACCCCGGTGTCGATCTGGGCCATCTTGGAGGTATCCAGGAGATCCCGGTATTTTACCACCACCTTCTCCAGGTCCTGGCCGATCTCGATGAGCTGGGCCAGGTCCAGGTCCGTCTGGCGGTCCGTCTGCTCCACCGACACCAGCAGCGGCTCGATGGCCGGTTGGGCGGTCCTCAGGGCAAAGGGCGACAGGCAGGTGTCCACCACGTCCACCCCCGCCTCGATGGCCTTCAGGTAGCTCATGGAGCCCTGGCCGCTGGTGTAGTGAGTATGGAACTCCACCGGGATCTTGATGGTCTCCTTGAGCGCCTTGATGATCTCATAGGCGTCGTAGGGGGAGACCATGCCGGCCATGTCTTTGAGGCAGAAGGAGTCGGCCCCCATCGCCTCGGACCGTTTGGCGAAGTCCAGGTAGTATTTCAGGTTGAAGATGGGACCACCCATGCGCCGCTGCGTCATGCTGTAGCACACGGCCGCCTGGAAGTGGGCCATCAGGCCAGCCTTCTTGGCGTCCATCAGGGCCTTAACCGAGACCTCCCAGTTGCGCATGTCGTTAAGGGCGTCGAAGACCCGGAAGATATCCACGCCGGCCTCGGCGGCGTAACGCACGAAGCGGTAGGCCAGGTCGTCGGCGTAGTTGCGATAGCCCACCAGGTTCTGGCCCCGGAGCAGCATCATGGTGGGGGTCTTCTTCAAGATGGACTTGATGGTGCGGATGCGCTCCCAGGGATCGTCCCCCAGGAAGCGGTGGGTGGTGTCGAAGGTGGCGCCGCCCCAGACCTCCAGGGCAAAGAAGCCCTGCTGGTCCATGCGTTCCATGAAGGGCACGATGTCCTCGGTGCGCATCCGGGTGGCCAGCAGCGACTGGTGTCCATCCCGGAAGGTGGTGTCCGTGAACTTGATGGGGTTTTTTCCTGCCATTGGTGACTCCTTTGTCGTCGGCTTTCTTAGTGAGCAGTGAGCGGTGAGCAGTAAACAGGTCGGGATCGTTTCCCCCGAACCTGCTGCTCACTCATCTCAGGCTGCGGCGCTGCATCAGCAGTCTAAGTTGCATGGCCTGGCTGCGGGCCGCCAGGCCCCAAAGGTTTAGCGGCGGCCCCGCCGCTGCGGCCTGAACCATGGGGGCGGGGGTCTCCTCCTCGGCCAAATAGGCCGTTAGGGCTCCGCTGATAGCCGCCAGGATCTGGGGTTTGATGGCACTCACCTTGTCTTCTCCTCGTTAATGCTGTCTGCTGACAGCTAAAAACCTTATAAAGGCGGTTTTCGGTTTTCGGTTTTCTGTTTTCGGTGAAGGCAAAATGAAAATCAAAGGCCCCTTAACGCAACAGAAAACAATAAACAGAAAACACAACCTGTAGGGTGGGCACTGCCCACCACTTCCCTAAGTGGAGCTACACTCGATCCCCGATTAGCCGCTGCCGCGCCCTATACCGGGATGTTTCCGTGTTTCTTGGGCGGCAGCGTCTCCCTCTTTCCGGCCAGGGCTTCCAAAGCGGCCAAGAGGCGCGGCCGGGTCTCCCGGGGAGCAATCACCTGGTCGACATAGCCCCGGGAGGCGGCGATGTAGGGATTGTAGAGCAGGTTCTCATAGTTATCGATGATCTCCTGGCGCTTGGCCGCCGGGTCCGGGGCCGCCTGGATCTCTTTGCGGAAGATGACGTTGGCCGCGCCCGCCGCCCCCATCACCGCGATCTCGGCGGTGGGCCAGGCCAGCGCCATGTCCGCCCCCAGGTCCCGGGAGCACATGGCCAGATAAGAGCCCCCGTAGTCCTTACGGGTAATCAGGGTGATCTTGGGCACCGTGGCCTCGGAGTAGCACCACAACAACTTGGCTCCGTGGCGGATGATGCCCCGCCACTCCTGGTCGCTGCCCGGCAGATACCCCGGCACGTCGGCAATGGTCAATAGCGGCAGGTTGAAGGCATCGCAGAAACGGATGAAGCGGCAAGCCTTGTCCGCCGCGTCCACGTCCAGACAGCCGGCCAGGACCTTCGGCTGGTTGGCGATGATCCCCACAGGCCGCCCCCCCAACCGGGCGAAGGCAGTGATCATGTTCTGGGCGAAGTGATGGTGCGGCTCGAAGAAGTCACCCTCGTCCACCAGGGCCCGGATGACCTCGCACATATCGTAGGAGGCCCGGGGGTCGTCGGGGATGATGGCGTCCAGGGCCAGCTCCTCCCGGCCTGCCGGATCATTGCAGGCAGCGAGCGGCGGGTCCTCCAGGTTGTTGCCCGGAAGAAATGAGAGCAGTTTTCTGATCTGCCGCAGGCAATCGGCGTCGTCCTCGCAGGCAAACTGGGCCACCCCGCTCTTGACGTTGTGGGCCATCGCCCCACCCAGATCATCGAAGCTGATCTCCTCGCCGGTGACGCTCTTGATGACCTCCGGCCCGGTGATGAACATGTAGGAGGTCTTCTTCACCATGAAGATGAAGTCGGTCATGGCCGGGGAGTAGACTGCCCCCCCGGCGGTGGGACCCATGATCGCCGAGATCTGGGGGATTACCCCGCTAGAGATGGCGTTCCTATAAAAGATCTGGCCGTAGCCGCTCAAAGAGTCCACGCCCTCCTGAATGCGGGCCCCCCCCGAGTCGTTCAATCCCACCAGGGGCACCCCGGCCTTCAGGGCCAGATCCATCACCTTGCAAATCTTCTTGGCGTGCATCTCCCCCAGGGAACCGGCCCGGGAGGTGAAGTCCTGGGAGTAGGCAAAGACTACCCGGCCCTCCACCTTGCCGAAACCGGTGATCACCCCGTCCGCCGGGATCTCCACCTTCTCCATCCCGAAGTTGACGCAGCGATGGGTGACGAACAGGTCGGTTTCCTGGAAGCTCCCGGGGTCGAAAAAAAGCTCCAGGCGCTCCCGGGCGCTGAGCTTACCCGCGGCGTGCTGCTTGGCCACCGCCGGGGCGCCACCCATGGCCTTCACTTCGGCTTCCCGCTCCGACAACTCCCGGATCTTCTCTGCCACTGTCTTCATTGGTGACTCCTTTTCCGTAAACCCCGCCCTCCGCCGTTGGGGAGCCCGGAAAACCGGCGGTTAAGAGGGGTTTGAATCAGAGTTTAGGTTGTCTGTATCTTCCTTAAGGTATCCAGGCAGCGCCCGGGAAAGAAAGCAAGCTTATATCGTATAAGGCTATCAAGGCGGAGGCCAACTAAAAATCCCAGGAAATGTGATTTTTCTGTCAAAGAAATTACTACAAATCCCTGGACATGGAAACGCCGCTAGGTTTTTTGGGCCCAAGCAGTGACAATATATTTTATTGTTTTTAAATATGGAGCGGAAAGAGTTTTAATACAACTGCTATAGCAAAATAACAAAAAATAAATTGATTTTTCCGAAAAAGTATCTCTAATATTAATCCATTTCCTTAAGGACGAGGGAATGGTGAACTCTAAGTCAAACCGGGAAAAAGACTTTCCGGCTTCCAGCGCTTGCGAACCCTTGGGCCGCCGCTGGGGCCAGGATGCAGGTCATCGCCGCCATTTTCCAAGAAGAATAAGAAATGCACCAATCTTCTTCGGTGCGGATTTCCCGGCAAAGAATCTTTGGTTAGGGCTGGTCTTGCTGGTGGCCGCTATTTACCTGTTGGGCGCCCCGCCGGCAGCCCGGGGAGCGGGTTTTGCCCTGGTGAACCAGGGGACCGCGGGCATGGCTCAGGGGAACGCCTTCGTGGCTGAAGCCGACGACCCCTCGGCCATTTATTACAATCCCGCCGGCCTGAACCAGATCAAGCGGCCCACGTTTTATACGAACGGGTTCCTCTATTACCCCAGTCGGGAATACGATGGAGGCGGGCTGTCCTCGGAGACCAAGCACCAGTTATCCGAGACCATGTCAGCTTATTTTGTCTACCCGGTGAACCCGCGGCTATCCTTGGGTATCGGCTATTTCAGCCCTTTCGGCCTGAGTACCGAATGGCCGTCCAGCTGGCCCGGCAGATACCTCAGCACCTACTCGTCCTTGAAAACTTATAACGTGAACCCGGTGGCCTCCGTCAAAGTTCTGGATAACCTGTCAGTGGCGGCAGGGTTCGATGTCATGTGGTCCAGCGTGGAAATCACTAGAAACACCCCCAATGTGGTGCACGGCTTCCAGTTTCCCGACGGCGAAGCCAGTCTGGCAGGGAGTGGCAGCGGCTGGGGCTATAACCTCGGCGCCCTTTACGAGCCGGTGGCCGGCGTGAAACTGGGGGCCTCGTATCGCAGCGCCATCCAGGTAAAGTACCTCGGTTCCCTGACTCTGAGCCTGCCGCCGCCCTTTTCGAACCTGGTTCCTACCGAATTCGGTGCCTCGGCCCCCCTCACCCTTCCCCCTTCCGTGACCTGGGGTATCGCTTATGCACGTCTTAAACCCTTCACCTTCGAGTTCGACACCACCTGGACCGGCTGGTCCACCTACAATGACCTCAAGGCGAAACTCGATAGTACCATCCCGGTGAACGGGGTTCCCAGCTCGGTGGTTACCACCCCGGAGAAATGGCATGACGCCTTCGCCTTTCGCTTCGGGGTTAACTATGAGATCATGGCAGGCCTGAAGATCCGGGCCGGTTATATTTACGACCTGACCCCGGTGCCCGATGACACCTTCAGCCCCCAGCTGCCGGATGCCAACCGGCACATCTTCACCGTGGGGGGCGACTATACGTATAAGAGCTTCACCCTGGGAATCGCCTATAATTATATCCTTCAGGAAGGCCGCGATAAAAGCAGCGTCATCACCTACAACGGGGTGCCCGCGCCTTTGCAGGCCGATGGCCGCTATAACAGCAGCACCCAAGTCCTCGCCACGAGTCTGTCCTACCATTTCTGATAACAGTGAGCAGTAAGCAGGAAGCAGTGAGCAGAAAAATCCGACTTCTCTCTGCTGACCGCAAATTGATTTGACATTAGGATCACTTTCATTACTTATCAAATTCCCTTAATCCGTGAAGAATAAGGGTTGAGTTAAGAAGCATGCTGCTCACTGCTCACCGCTCACCACGGCGATTAGCCGCCCACTTGGAAGTGGGCGAGGGCGAGATCAGGCAAAGCGGCCTCGAGAACTTCGATCCCCAGGCCGGGGCCGGGAAGGGGCGGGGCCGCTCCCCCGGGTCCGAAAATGACGCTCTGGGCCACCGGCTCCCGGGCAAACAGGAAAGGGGAAAAGGAGCCTTCCAAATAGGCCGGAGCCGGGGCACAGAGGGCGAAGTGGCGGCCGGCGGCGGACAGGATGCTGGTTTCTCCCACGTGGCAGCCCACCTGGTAGCGCATCCCCGCCGCCGCGGCCATCCGCCGGATCCGGGTGGCGGCCCCCGGGCCGCCGCATTTGGACAGACGGATATTAAAGATCTGGCAAGCCTTAAGGTCGATCAATCTTTGGGCGTCCCCTTCGTGGCACAATGACTCATCGGCGATGACGGGCAACCCGGTCCCGGCGCCCACTTCCCGCAGGCCTTCCAGATCATCCTTGGCCACCGGTTGCTCCACGGCGCTGATCCGGTAAGGTTGCATCTCCCGGAGGCGCTGGACGGCCTCGGCAGCGGTCCAGGCACAGTTGGCGTCCACCCGGATATCGACCTGCTCACCCAGGATCTCCCGGGCCAGCTTCAGGTTTTCCAGATCGCCCTGGCTCCCCACCTTCAGCTTCAGGAAAGGCATCTGCAGTTTTTTCACCAGGTGCAGGAACTGAGCTATCTTCTCCGGCGTCCCCATGGGGATCACCGCGCTGTAGATCAGGGGGGCGTCACCTTTGGCTCCCAGGAAGGCCTGCAGAGGCAGGTCCCAAGCCTGGCCGGCGGCATCCAGCAGCGCGGTTTCCAGGGCGCAAAAGGCCCCGGGATGCCGCTCTCCGCCGGTTTGGCGAAACAGCTCGGTCAATGCCTTCAGAAGCTGCGGAGGTGAAGTGAACTCCTTTTCCACGATGGCAGGGGCCAGGGTCCCCTTGAGGAAGGTGAGGCTGGACGGCAGGTCCTCTCCGGTGACGAAGCTCCGGGGAACCCCTTCCCCATACCCCGGCCGGGGACTGTCGGCGGTCACCTTGACCACCAGGTTTTCAGACCCCTGGTGGGTCATCAGGTTATGCCTGATCGGGTAAAGAAAGGGCAATTTCAGGTGCCAAATATCCAGCTTGCGGACGATCACGCCCCACCCCCGGTTCAATGTTGATCAGTTTACCAAACTTCTTCCATTGATACCATTGCTCCGGATAGGCCTTCACCGAAGCATCCAGGATATTGAGACACCTTTGGCTGATGGACATGTTTACCGGAGGGGCGCCATTGTCCAGCGGGGTGAGGTGACAGGTATATTGTTGCCCCCCATCCCGTTTCACCATGGCGGCGACCACCGGGGCGCCGGAACGCTTGCCCAAAATTTCCAGGGTGCGGTCCCCCGTGAGCCGGCTATCGAGAAAGGAGGCTCCCTGCCCCTGGTCGGGCCGCCATTCATCGAATTCATCGCACTCGGTGATGAGGACCCTCCCCGCTTTGAGGGCCTTAGTGGCGGCGAGGAAGCTGTTCCCTCGATCCGCGTCGATCAGTTGCAAGCCGATCCATTCGGCCCGGCGACCCAGGGTTTCCCGGAGCCGGTTGGTCTGGAAGCGGCAGATCATGGTGGTGGGAAAGCCGTTTGCCGCCAGGGTGCCCGGCAGTAATTCCACCGCACCGAAATGGCCGGTTACCAGAATGACGCCCTTGCCGGCCGCCAGGGTTTCCCTCAGCTGTTCCTCACCGTGGAACCGTAGCCGGGTCCTGAAGAAATCGAGTAACTTGGGAAAGTTGGAATACCCGACGAAGAGTTTTTCATGATAATGGTCGAAGATCCCCCTAAAGGCCCCTTTGGTCTTCCGGCGGGTCTCCTCGGAGGAGATCCTGCCGCGGCATACGTGGCGGATGGTCGCGACGATCAGGGCCTTATCCCGCCGGTTCAGCAGGTAGTACAAGTGCCCCATGCAGGCGATGTACCACCTCGATAGGAAGAAGGGCAGAAACCGGAAAAGAAGATTATTGAACTTGAGTTGGAGGAACTTGCTTAAGGTCGGTTTCCCCAAAAGAGATTGCCAAGACCTGAAAGAAGACATACTGCCACCTCCTGGAACTGGCCATTCTGCCGAAGAACCAAATGATATCCGGGAGAGACCGGATACTCCTGAGATTAGCCCAGGAGAAGCGAGAGCTCCGCTTTAGACCATCCGATCTCTCTTGTCAGTGGGGCAAAATAATCCCCGACTTTATTCTATAATAGGGTACCCTAGTCTCTGGCAATCGGGAAAAGGCACGGAAATCCTCGTAATTACCCGCATTTTTGGGAAGAAACCGGATTCCCTGCAAATCATTATCTTGATATATCAGATAGTTATCCTTATTTTCGGTCCCATGCAAAAATCCCCCCTAATGTTATACTTGACACAAGCAGTACTTCTATTATTATAGTATACTTATCATAAGCAAGTTTTTCTTTGATTTTGTCTTGGGAGGCTCGAGATTTTCTGGTTTGCCGGATGAAGAAATTTCTTGTTTTTGTGGGGGTGCCCTTTGCCGGGGGAAATGCTTGCGGCAGGAGCCCCCGCCGGCGAAGCGTAACAGGGAATCTCGTTACTAATCAGGCAAAGTTTTGGGGCCCGGCTGGAATCGGGTCCTTGGGTTTGGCCCGGTAATGGAAAAGCATAATAGCTGCATCAATACTCGTGCCATCATCGAATACTTCCAGGAGACCATTCCGGAGGACTTGCCTAAACTCTTCCACGGCCTGGGACCGGAAATCGAAGGACTGCTCAATCCGCAAGAATTTTTGATGGAAATCAACAACTGGGTGTCCAGCGACGTGGTCACCACGATGTTTGATAATGCCAAAAAGGTGGCGAGAAACAAAGAGATAGCCTTTAAGATCGGTTATGAATCCGCCTCCCGGAAGAAGCTGGGTTATGTGCAGCGGATTCTCATGTTGGCTTGTCAAAGTCCCCGCCGCACGCTGCACCGAGTGCAGGCCATCAACGATAAATTCAATAGGAATAAGACCATCGAGCTGGTGGAAACCACGCGGGACAGCGCGGTGGTGCGCCTCCACTGGTTCAAAGATATTCCGGCGAGCGTCGATTTTTGCCTGTTCAATCAGGGGATCTACACGGGCATTCCCACTATTTGGAACATGCCGCCCCTGATCCTGGAGGAGACCAAGTGTTTTTTCAAGGGAGACGATTACTGCGAATACCACCTGAAATGGCAGAAGATGTTCTTCCTGAAAGATTACCTGATGAAGCTCCTGGTGCCCTGGCGGGCCCTCACCTACACCATTGAAGAGCTGGAGCGTGACAAGGAGCTGTTGAAGAGAAAGTTCGATGAGGTCCACCGTCTGAATATCCAGCTCAACGAGAAGATCGACCAGCTCATCTGCCTCCAGGAGACCAGCACGGCCACCCTGTCAGTGCTCAATCTGGAGAAGCTCCTGCAAGTGACTTTGCGATTGCTGATCAATTCCGCCAAGCTGGATAGGGCCGCCATCCTGTTGCTGGATGAGCAGGGCGAGGTTTTGGAGTTCAGTTTTGCCGAGGGTATCGACCCCGAGATGTTTGAACAGGTAAAAAATTACCAGATCCCCATTTCCAAGGTGGACAACATCATCGCCCGGGTGGCCATGACCGGCATTCCGGTGGTGGTCCAGGATGTGGAACGCAGCAAGCTCAACATGAAGAATCCCTTGATTGAGCATTTCAAGCCCCAGGCCTTTATCCTGGCGCCCCTCACCGTCAGGGGCAAAGTGATCGGGGTGCTGCTGGCCGACCGGGTTGAGCCGGGCGCTATGATCACCGGAGGGGACCGGGATTTTATCGTCAGTTTTGCCAACCAGATCGCCATTGCCCTGGAGAACGCCGTCCTCTATCGCAAGCTGGAGATGTCGGAGCGCAAGTACCGGGAACTCATCGAAAACGCCCACGAGGGCATCTGGATCATCGACGAGCAGGGCCTGATCAAATTCACCAACCGGCGCATGCGGGAAATCACCGGCCATGAGGACCTGGAGAATAAGAATATCCAGAAGTTGTTCAACCGGGACAACTGGAAGCTCATGAAGAAATCCCTGGAGGAGAACCGCAGCAATAACGTGGCTCAGCAGGAACTGGAACTGCTCTGTAAAAACCGGGGGTTGGCCGCGGTGATCATGAGTTCGGTGCCGCTTTTCGAAAACGGCCAGTTTAGTGGGGCCTTTGCCATGTTCAGCGACATCACCGCTCTCCGGGAAACGGAGAGGCGCTCCCGGAAAATCTTTGAGGAAGCCGCTATCGGCATCTCCCTGATGGATATGGACGGCTACCACCTGGACAGCAATCCCGCCCTCCAGGAAATGCTGGGTTACGGCGGAGAAGAGCTGCTCCTGAAGTCTTTCAAGGACATCATCCATCCGGACGATGCCCCTCAAAGCGTGGGGCTGTTTGAGGATTTGGTTCTGAGGAAACGGGAATCCTTCTGCCGGGAAACGCGCTATATCCGCAAGGACGGCCAAACCGTTTGGGGCCAGGTGACGGTTTCGGTCCTGCGGGGGCCCGGGGGAGAGTCCCAGTTCGCCATCGTCATGAGCCAAGATATTACCATGCGCAGGAAGGCCGAGGACGAGATCCGGAGAAATCAGGCGCGCCTTCAATCCCTGGCTTCGGAACTCTCGCTGACGGAGGAACGGGAAAGGCGGCGTCTGGCCAACGATCTCCATGATCATATCGGCCAGACCCTGGCCGTCTCCAAGATCAAGCTGGGGGTTTTACAGAAAACTGTAACTGTCCCTGATATCGCCAACCCCTTGAGGGAGGTCCGCGAACTCATCGAAAAGATGATCCAGGACACCAGGTCCCTGACCTTCGAGCTGAGTGTGCCGGTGCTTTATGAGTTGGGGTTCGAGGCCGCGGTGGAATGGTTCGCCAAGCACATCAGGACCCAGCATGGCCTGCAGGTGGAATTTACCCCGGACACGGTTCCCATCCCCGTCGATGACGAACTGAAAGTGCTCCTCTTCCGCTCGGTGCGGGAGTTGATGATTAACATCGTCAAACATGCCCAGGCCCGGCACGCCTGGGTCAATATCATTCGCCGCAATGACGGCCGGGTCTGCATCGAAGTGAAGGACGACGGGGTGGGGATTAACGGCTCCCAGGGTGCCGTCAGCGAAGATAACGGGAGAGGCTTCGGTCTCTTCAGCATTCGGGAGCGCCTGCATTATCTTGGAGGGGGTGTGGATGTGGTCTCCGGGCAAGACGCAGGTACCCAGGTCACCTTGATGTTGCCCTTGGACTATGCTAAAAAAAGTCGTACAAGGAAATGGGGATGACCATTAAAATCATGCTGGCGGACGACCATCAAATCGTCCGCCAGGGGTTGCGCAATCTGTTGGCGGCAGAGCCGGATATGCAGGTGGTGGCCGAGGCGGATAACGGCCGGCAGGTGCTGCCGCTGGTGGAAAAATTTGGACCCGATATCGTGATCATGGACATCACCATGCCCGGCTTAAACGGCATCGAAGCGACCCGCCAGATCCTGGCGGAGCGCACCGGGGTCAAGGTGATTGCCCTCTCCATGCACTCCGACAGTCTCTTCGTGTTAAACATGCTCAAGGCCGGCGCTTCCGGATATCTCCTGAAAGACTGTGCCCTGGAAGATCTGGTCAGGGCCATTCGCACCGTCATGGGAAACAAGACCTATCTGAGCCCCGGCATCTCGGACGTGGTCATCAGAGACTTTGTCAGCGGCTGGGAACACGCTGACCCTGCCGGGGCGTTTTCGGTGCTGACCGCCAGGGAACGGGAGGTGCTGCAGCTTATGGCGGAAGGCAAGTCCACCAATCAGATTGCTGACTGCCTCTGCGTCAGCGTCAAGACGGTGGAATCGCACCGCAAGCAGATTATGAGCAAGTCCGGAATTCGCAGCGTGGCCGAGTTGACCAAATACGCCATCCGGCAAGGACTGACCTCTCTGGAGGAATAGGGGCCCCCATTTCGTGGGAGAACTAGGATAACTTGTTGTTCTTATTCATATTTAATCCATGAATGAGGGTTTTTCCCAACCTGAATGCAGGATTATTCCCATCCAGAATTAGGATTTTCCTAAGTGAATTTTAGGAAAAAAGTAGCTATGATTTTCCCGGGGTTACACCTGGACCGGGTTCGTCCTGAGGAACTGCCAAGCTCCTCTTCTCCCGCCTGTCTCCTGAGATGATTCGAGGATCATATCGTGCCCATTAAAATCCTCTTGGCAGATGACCATCAGATAGTCCGCCAGGGATTGCGAATGTTGCTGGCCTGCGAGCCTGACATGGAGGTGGTGGGGGAATCCGACAATGGCCGCGATGTCGTGAAGCTGGCGCAGGAACTGACACCGGATGTGATCATCATGGACATCTCCATGCCCGATTTAAACGGCATTGATGCTACCCGCCAGATCGTCGCCACTGATTCCAAGGTGAAGATCATTGCCCTCTCCATGCACTCCGACAGTCTATTCGTGCTGAATATGCTCAGGTCCGGGGCCTGGGGATACCTTTTGAAGGACTGCGCCCTGGAAGAATTGGTGAAGGCCATCCGCACCGTGATGCGGGATAAGACCTATATCAGCCCCGGGGTTTCCGATATTTTGATCAAGGACTTCGCCCACAATCTGGCCGAGGAACCCTGCTCGGCTTATACCCTGCTGACCCCTCGGGAACGGGAGGTTTTGCAGCTCATGGCCGAAGGGAGAAACACCCTGCAAATCGCCAATACCTTATGCCTCAGCAGCAAGACCGTGGAAGCGCACCGCAAGCAGATCATGAGCAAGCTGGGCATTCACAACGTTGCCGAACTCACCAAATATGCCATTCGCCAGGGCCTGACCTCCCTGGGAGTATGACCCCGCAACCTTTGCTCGCCCATTAATATCTCTGTTGCCACCTTTGGAACAATCTGAAGGTGACCAGCGGACCTCCGGGGCTCAACCCGCGGCTTGGGAGAGCTTAAAACCCGGTAGGTCTCGGCCAATTTGCAGAAATTGGCCTGCGCCTCTCCTTCCCAACGGTAGCGGTGCGGATTGGGAATCGCTATTTTTTATGGCTTAAATGGGGCCGGCGCCCGGCCCAGGCTTCTGGATAAGTACCGAATATAGTTTGGTATAATACAGTAAATACCACCTTTCTTCTTTGCTATGAGATATTCCGTGACCCTAATCCGGCACCAATTGGAGACGAAATTAGGAATGTCCCAAATGCAGTTATCCAGGGTTGTGTTATGAAGAGGTTAAAGGAACCCTGGAGAGGGGGATTTCCACATGCAGCCGCAAATATCGATTCGCCGGAAGCGGGAAAACTTCTATCTGAAGATCAGAGGCGATTTCAACCGAAGCAACTCGAGGGAGATCTTGGGGGCGGTGCAGAAACTGGTGGACGTCTCCTTGTATGGTTCCCATCCCGGCACCAAGGTGTCCTTCACCTTTCAAACCCATGCCAAGATCGAGTGATCTGAGGAAAATAGCCGGGCCGGTTCCTGAAAGCGATTTTTTGGGGGGTGGTAAAGGGCTCGGACGCACCGGGCACCGGTTGGGGGAAGGAGGGACTGCTGGGCCAGGGTTGCAAGGCGCCGCTTGGGTCAATACTCCACCGGCAAGCGGAAGAGGATGTCGGCCAGCTCCATGGGGTCTTGCACCGGTTGCCCGGTCTCGCCGTGCAGTTTCAAACATTCCGCCCATAAATCCGGGAGCTTCCGGTCAGCCGCCTCCCAATCGACCTCCAGGGGGAAGAGGGGATCTGCCGCAGTGGCCTTCTCCCAGGCGGCCAGGTCGGCCAGGCGGGGGTCCGGCAAGAGGCTCGAGGCCCGCTCAAAGGCGCTGTTGCTGATGTCCTGGTTGAAACCGGTACTCCAGAAAAAGTCCAGGAGGGCCGGCACCGCCTCCGCCAGGGGAACGCCTTCCAGCAGCTCCGGCCGGTAGCGCAGGCAAACCCTCTGGGAGCCGTAATGGCCCAGCTCTCCCCGGACTTTCCTGTAAAACCCTCATCCGCCGTTCCCCAGGGGGGGACTTTAAAATCCCCCTCTTTAAAAGGGAGTACGGGGGATTTTTCATCCCCGGGAGCTATCCGGTATCATCCAGGTATTTTTCGGGAAAAAGGTCCGATCAGAGCAAGGGCTGAATCATCTTCTCAAATTCTGCCTTGCTCCGCGTTCCCTCGATCTTCTGGACGACGTTGCCCGACTTGTCGATGATGAAGGTGGTGGGAACCACCGCGATGCTGCCGTAGGCATCGGACACCTTGTCATTGCCGATAAGCACCGGATAGTCCAGACCCAATTGCTTCACTAGAAATCTGATCTGGGTGGGGTCGGAACTGAGGGCGATCCCCAGAGTTTGGTAACCCTGGCCCTGGTATTGGTGGTAGATCTGGTTGAGCTCAGGCATCTCATCCCGGCAAGGCCCGCAAAAGAAGGTGAAAAAATTAATCAACACCACCTTGCCTCTGAATTGGCTCAGGGAGTAATCCGTCCCCTGGAGGACGTCTTTCAGGGTAAAGTCCGCGGCTGCGGGCGCTGCCCAGCTTGCCAACGGCATGGCCAGGAGGCCCAGGGCCAGCAGCAAGCCCATGACCAGCATCCGGGTTTTAGTAGACCGGTTAGTCATTGAAGTTCTCCTTAAATGAGAGTTAAAACCACCATCACTCTACTAGTAAGATAATACCAAAACCGTCCATGCCAAGCTCGATTTTAAGAAAAATATGCCTCCTCAAAATAAAGTCGGGGCCGCGGCGGTACCCGCGGGTGCGAATGGAGGCCCAGGGTGGCCGCTCGACCGGGATCCGAAAACCATAAAGAAATCATCAGCGCTTGACATCCCCCCGCGAGTTTCCATATTGTTTAGGCAATACCGGAAGGAGATCACCATGAAAGTGCTGGGCATCCTGGGCAGCCCCCGCCGGGGCGGCAATTCGGAAATCCTCCTCAAGGCCTTCCTGGAAGGGGCCGCCGGGGCCGGGGCGGAGGTGGAGGAGATTAACCTGCGGGACCTCAAGATCTCCCCGTGCCTGGAGATCTACCACTGTTTCAAGGATGGCACCTGTCCCATTAAAGACGACATGCGGGAAATCTACGACAAGCTTCTGGAGGCCGACGTGGTGGCCCTGGCCTCTCCGGTCTTTTTCTACGGGGTTACGGCCCAGGCCAAGGCTATGATCGACCGCACCCAGGCCCTGTGGGCGCGGCGCTACGCAGTGAAAAAGGATTTTCCCGGCGGCTCCCGCCAGGGGGTCCTCCTGGCGGTGGGGGCCACCAAGGGGAAGCTGTTGTTCGTGGGGGTCCGTCTTACCGCCAAATACTTCTTCGACGCCATCAACGTGAGCTATGCCGGGGAAATCCTGGTGCGGGGCGCCGACGCCAAAGGGGCTATCCTGGAACAACCCCAGCCACTGGAAGAGGCCAGGGATCTGGGCCGCCGCCTGGGCCGGGGCGAATTCCTGACCCCCATCAAAATGGTGCCATTGGCAGTGTAAGAAAAGTGGCCAGTTCCCAGAAAAGAAAAGTAGCCAGTAGCCAGTAGCCAGTTCCCAGAAAAAGCAAAAACCAAAAAGCAAAAACCAAAAACCAAAAAGCAAAAACCAAAAACCAACTACTGACTACTGGCTACTATAAAAAGGAGGCTGTATGGCGATTGAGGTCGGCATGAAGCATGAGAAGCGGCTGCAGACCGGGCCGGAACATTCGGCCCGCAAGTTTTTCCAGGGCGTCCCCGAGGTTTTCGGCACCCCCTTTCTCGGGGGCCTGTTCGAAGGGGTCTGCGCTGAACTGATAGCCGCGCACCTGGGCGCCGGGGAGCAGTCGGTGGGCATCTCCATGAACCTGAAACACCTGGCCGCCACCCCCCTGGGGATGGAGGTGCGGGCGGTCGCCGAAGTGAGTCAAGTGGATGGCAGGAAAATTACCTGCAAGGTGGAGGGCTTTGACGAAAAGGAAAAGATTGGCGAGGCGGTGCACGAGCGGTTTATAATTAACGCAGAGAAATTCAATCAGAAAGTGGAGGCCAAAAGAGCTGAATCAGGGCGCCGCCCCTAAAAAAAATCTCGATTTCCCGTATGACCTGGTATCTCTGGGGCAGTTCGAGGCCGGCTGGGGCTGGGAGGCCCAGATTCGCCAGTATGTCAGAAAGAAGTATCAGCGGGACCTGGCGGGGCTTGCCAAAGTGGCCCCCGCGGTCCTGGCCGGTTTGCTGGGGGGAGAGGTGGTTCACGGCCAGCCCTACGCCAGCATCGAGTGGGTGCTGCGGCTCAAGCCCTTCCGTCCTCTGGAACTCTACCTGCTCTTCGACCTGGACCCGGAATTCGGCGCGGATTTACGGGTCTTTTATGCCCGGAAAAGCCTGGCGGTGCCCACCGAGGACGCCTATGTCTTCGCCTGGGACCTGGTGGCCCTGCTGGCCCGCTACGGGCGGGGGGAATATGCGCTGCGGCCAGCCGCTCCCGGGAAGGACTGGCTGGCCCTCTCCGATTTCGCCGCGGCAACGGCAGCTCCCCTGGAAGGCGTCTCCCTGGGAGCCCGGGAAGAAGTGCTGCGTCTGCTGAGCCCGGAGGTGGTGGAGGTGGGGCTGCGGCGCATGGATTGCGGCACTTTCGCCGGGCTCGCCGGCGGCTGGCAGGTGGTCTGGCCCCTGTTGGGGGACCTGGCCTGCCGCTTCCGGATGGAAGGCTCCGCCGCCCTCGCCTTCGACAGCGTTGGCGCCCGCAAGTACGCCCCGGAATTGCTGCTCAGTTTTGCCTGGCTTTACCTGAACGCCCTGCTCCGGGAATGCCGGCAGGTGGACCCCTCCCTGCCGCAATTGTCCCGGTATTTTTAATAAAGTTTTCTTTCCTCTGGATCTCAAAACGAGCGAATTGGCTAAAAAGATGAATTGCCTTCATGGTCCCACAGGGGAAATTACGATGCAGACCACCTGGGAAGGGGAAGGTGAACCCCGGTGAGCGCCCGGTTAACGGATCTGACCCGCCGGCAACCACCGGTTGCGGCCCCCACCGGCCAGGTGAAAATCAGCTACGGAGTGCACGTGCTTATGGCCGCCATCGCCGGCAAATCGGTGGGGGAAGTGCGCCAGGCCCTGAAGGAGCCTTTAAATATCGACCCCCGGGCCCTGGCCCTGGTCAATGGCCGGGAAGCGTCCGCCTCCCTGGTCCTCAAGGAGGGGGACCAACTGGAGTTCGTCCGCCTGGCCGGGGAGAAAGGTGGAAGGCCCGGGAGTTAGTGGAGTGTTTCATAATTAGCTTGACATAATATACGACTGGAAGGCCGGATTTGGCATGTTAAGTCCCCCTTTGAAAAAGGGTGATTTAGTGGGATTTAAAGATGTTATACTAAACCCCCCCTACCCCCTTTTTCCAAAGGGGGGTAAAAATCAGTCTTTTTAAATGGATAATCAATTGCGGAACAGACCGCTAGTTCCGGTTCCGGCGGCGCCGGAAATCATGGCGCCGCCCCGATCTTCGTGTTATCATGGATAGGGGCGGCTCTGCCTGACCCCGATTGGATCGAATTCATCCAGCATTTTGGAGGAGGGATATTATGGCGCGCGTCACCATTGAGGATTGCCTGCAGCGGGTTCCCACCCGGTTCGGCCTGGTCCACCTGGCCGCCAAGCGGGTGCAGCAGATCTACCGGGGCGCCCCGGTGTTGGTAAAGGGGGACAATAAAGAGATCGTTATGGCCCTGCGGGAAATCGCCGCCGGCAAGATCATCGCCGCCAAGCCCTTGCCGGCCCTGACGGAGACCCCGGAGGCGGACCTCCTGCCGGAGACCGGGGAAAAAGCGGCCCATTGACTGCCGGCTAACAATCCCCTATCCCGGCAAGACATCGGCGGCCCCGGCTCCGGACCAGCAGAGCACCGGCGGCCGCGAATTGTCCTTCCCAGACTCCGGGAGCCAGACTTCCAATTCCATCTCCCAGATTACCGGTAGCGGCCAGGAGGCCGCTACCCGGTCGGCCACAAATTCGGCCAAACCTCGGGCTGCCGCCTCAGGGTCCTTGCGAGCGGCGGCGGCATCCAGCAAACCTGCCAACCATTCCTGGAACGGAGCCTGCCAGGGGGGCGCCTCCCCCTGGCCGCGCACCGCCAACCATTCCTGGGGGCTGCGGCAGCCGGGCAGGGAGAGCCTCACCTTTGCGGGTTCGGCCTGCTCCGGCCAGCCGCGCAAGGTGAGGAACAGAGAACGGGCGGTGCGGCCCAGGAGAAAGGGAACCCAGGGGTCTTGCAACTGGGGGCCCATAACCCGCTGCCAGAGCCGGTAACGTATCTTGGCCAAATCCGGGTCCACCATCTCCGGGACCCCGGGAACCGGGCCGAGGCCCGTGGGCTGCTCCCAGGGTTCCGGGGTCAGGACTTCCTTGAGCCATTCCTGGCCCTGGTCCACCAGTTGCAATTGGGCCTCCTGGTCGGCCTGGAGCTTTTCCAACTGCCAGGCCAGAGCCCAGAGGTCCGGGGAAACATCTTTCTCCGGCGCCTCCGCCCGGCCGTAATCGCGCAGGGCCCGCAGCAGATCGCCCTCACCCTCCTGGGCTTGCCGATACTCCTCAAAGGCCCGCCACTGCAAGAAGTCGCCGGGCTTAACGTGCTTGAGCCCGGGGGCGGGGGTCTGGGCCTCCAAAGGCAAGGCCATTCCCTGGTACGGCAGTTGGGCCGGCCACCCCGGGATCACCCCCACCCGGAGATCAGGGAAATAGAGGGGGAGGGTCCAAAACTCCTGCCGCCAGGGGAGAATCAAAGGGAAGGCCACGAGCCGGGCCGCTGTCATCTGTCACCACCTTTATCGCCTTTTATTCTTTTTTTTAAGACTGCGGTAGATGAAGCCCAAAATCGGAGCCGCCAGGCGCTCCCTGGCGATGACCGGCGTTAGGGCCGTGGACCATCCACCACCGGCAAGCCAGCCGCATCTCCGAAAAAAATCATTTGACAGCCCCACCCTTAAATTTCTATTAATATCCCAAGAAAACGGGAGAGACAAGGAGGAGTCCATGGAACTATTGGAAGCCCTGAAGACCAGAAAGAGCATCCGAGCCTTTAAGCACGAGGCCGTACCCCGGGAGCTCATCACCCGCATCCTCGAGGCGGCCCGCTGGAGCCCCTCCTGGGGGAATACGCAGCCCTGGGAGCTGGTGGTGGTGCAGGGCGATAAGGTCCGGGAACTGACCTCGGAGATGGCGGCGGCTTTAGAGCAAAGGGTGGTGGCGAACCCCGACGTGGCCATGCCGGAAAGCTTCCCTGAGGCCTACAAGGACCGCTATATGGCTTGCGCGGCCGGGCTGTTCGACAAGATGGGGGTTGCCCGGGACGACAAGGTCTGCCGCCTGGCCCACCTGGCTAACATGTCTCGGGCCTTCGGGGCGCCGGTGATCATCTATGTGATTTTCAATGTGGAACTGGGCGAGCCTTACACCATGTTCGACCTGGGGGCCATCACCCATGCCATCGCCCTGGCGGCCCATGACCTGGGCCTGGGCACCTGCATCAGCGCCCAGATAGCCAGGTACCCGGACATTATCCGGCACCACCTGGGCCTCGCCCCGACCCACAAGATCGTGGTGGGCATCGCCCTGGGCTACCCCGATGCCCAGGCCCCGGCCAACGCCTACCGCACCCAAAGGGAGCCGCTGCAGAAGCTGGTGCAGTGGATTGAATGAGGAAATGGTATTGCCGGGGAAACTCGGGGAAAACGGATTATGAAGGGGCCAGTGGCTGCCATCATGCAGAATACGCCTCGATAATAAACGGACTCAAGGTTCCGGTTCCGGGCCGTTTCCCGGCAGGAGGAGAAAGCGGCTCTTGCCCGAGGCGATGCGGCTGCCGTCGGCGATGCGGATGATCTCTCCTTCGGCCTGGCGGCGGCTGCCGTTCTTGGTGTGGAGCACCCCCCGCACCCGGATAGGCTCCCCGGGTTTCAGGGGTTGGTGAAAGCGCACCTCCATGCCCAGGGTGAGGCCGGGCCCGGCGAAGCGCCACACCGCGTGGGCCATCAGTTCATCCAGCAGGGTGGAGAGGATGCCGCCGTGGATCACCTGGGCCCAGCCCTGGTACTCCCTGGGGATGGCCAGTTCGGTCTCCGCCGCCAGGTCCGCCTCCGAATAGCGCACTGCGATCTTGAAGCCTCTGGGGTTGTTTTTGCCGCAGACGAAGCAGTAATCGTCGGCCAGGGGGGTCGGCGCCGGGGCGCTGCTGGCGTTTTGATCTGGGGTAGTCATCCGTTGGCTGGCCTCTTAAAGATAGTTTGGCTGATTAATTGAATGCTTATAAATTGGTCAATACCCCTTACATCGTTCCTGAAGGTTGGAATCGATTCTAAGAGGAAAATTCTTCTCCAGGTCGAAAGTTTTGCCTTTTTGGGAGGTGTAGATCATCTTTTAGCCGTTCTGACGGCTTCCTGGTAGCGGGCCAGTAATTCCGGGTCGTCGAAGGAGCCGTGGTGATGCACCTGGCGCCAGTGTCCGGCCAGTAGTCGATAGAGGCGAGTGGTGCGAATGGCCAGTTTGAGGATTGTGTCGCCCCGGCGAAACTCACCGCGCTCCCGGCCTACGGCGTAAAAAATCTCCGGCGCCTGATGCAGGGTATAGTCGTGGAACTCTACCCAGACTTGCGCCGGCGAGCTAAAGATACCTTGATAAACCGCCCTGATTTCCTCCCAACCGCGCTTGATGCCGCCGACCGGGTTAGCCATGACGATAATGTCGTCAGTAGCCGCCCAATTCGCGGCCATCTTCTCCAGGTCGCGACTGTTGAAGGCCTCATAAAACTCGGATAAGGCCCGGATAGGAGCCGTCAGGCCCTTGCGGTCTTCTTGCCCGGTGATGGGCGTCTGTTCAGGTTCATTCATTCAATGCCTTTCTTTCTGCAGCAGTCATAGGGCGGCCTGTGGCCGCCAAAATTCGGCGGGCACAGCCCGCCCTAGACGACTAGCTACTAAAGAATTATGGTTATCATTTCGGCTCCGTGGGGTAGCCCTTCCTCTCCCATTCCCGCCAGCCGCCTTTCAGAGCCCAAACCTGGGGAAAGCCCATTTCCAGCAATTGCTGCGCCACCCGGGCGCTGGTGCCCTCGTCAGGTCAGGAGCAGTAAAGGACGATTTTTTTCTCTTTAGGCAGATTCGCGGCCCAGGTTTTGACATCATGGGGGTCCTCGCGCACCGCACCCTCGATTTTTTTATCGCTGCTTAGCCAATCCTGCCCCTGCCTCACATCCAGGATGAGCACCTGGGGGTCGGAGAGCCAGCTTTTCAGGGTTTCGGGGTCCAGACGCGGGGCCTGCGAATAAGCCTCCTGGCCGAGGGCCTGGCCGATGCCACCTGAACAGGCCGGCGCCAGCATCAGGCTGACCGCCATCAGCAGCAGCCATAATCTTGCCTTCCTCATCTCCCCTCCTCCATTCCGGGTCTGAAGAAAAGATAAGACCGGGGCCCGGGGAAGCAACCTCGCTAGTGTGATGCTTCGTAATCGCTATGATATTTCAAACTACGCTTTCTTGTTCCCCTTTGATACAGGGGGGCAGGGGGGATTTAAATAACTTCCTGAAATCCCCCTAAATCCCCCTTTTCCAAAGTGGGACTTTAATACCCTGGGAACTTAGGGTTTTTTGATTACGATAGCATCATGTCTAAGGAAAATCTTAACAAAATATCAGGCGTTTATGTAGCCGCAGGTTTTAGCCTGCGCTCATTTTTCCTAATTATTTCGCAAGCTAAAGCTTGCGACTACATTTTAAATGCCCATGGATAATGGAATTATTTAATTAAGATACATCTGAGACACGACACTAGTCCTTCGGGGTCAATTCCAGCAGGGCGGCGATTTGCCCCGCCAAGTCGGCAGTCTGCTGCGCCGGGTCATCGGTCCCGGGGGTCAGCAACTGCGGCCGGTTCTGGTACTCGGCCTTGGGGGTCACTTCGAACTCCGGCGGCAAGGAGTCCTCGAAGTACATCTGCTGGAAACCGATAAACTTCAGATGGTGGGCGGTGGCGTCCAGCACCGCGGTCTCCCTGGCGTCCACCAGCCTCTCTTTCAAGGCGGCCCGGAAACCGGCCAGGGATTCGCCCCCCTGGGTGCAGGCGATGTGGCCGTGGCGGTTGGCCAGCAGCATGGAGTCCATGATCTCCTGTTCGCTCACCTGGACCACGGCCACCGAGCCCTCGCCGGCAATGCTGTGGTATTCCTCCACCAGGCGGATGACCCGGGGCATGGAGACCGGGTTGCCGATCATGGCCGCCTGGGCCACGCTGGGCTGCACGGCCACCGGTTTGAAGACCCGTTTCGCCTGGTCCGGCTGCAGGTAATAGCGGAACACCGGGTCGGCGTGGCGGGACTGGACCCCGATGATCCGGGGCAGGGTCTCGATGATCTTGAGGCCGTGGAGGCGCAGGAAGCCTTGCATGATGGCGGTGATGTTGCCGGCGTTGCCGATGGGCACCACCACGACCTTGCCGGCCAGCTCATAGTCGAATCCCTGGGCGATCTCGTAGGCGAATGACTCCTGGCCCCGGATGCGCCAGGCGTTCTTGGAGTTGAGCAGGGCCACCTGGTAGTGGTCCGCCAGGGACTCCACCACCTTCATGCAGTCGTCGAAGACCCCGGGGATCTCCAAGACCCTGGCGCCGTGGCCCAGGGGCTGGGCCAGTTGCTGGGGGGTGACCTTGCCGTGGGGCAGGAGCACCGCGGAGGCCACCCGGCTTCCCAGGTAAGCCGCGTACAGGGCGGCGGCCGCCGAGGTGTCGCCGGTGGAGGCGCAGATGGCCAGGATTTTTCCGGCCCCGGGCTGGCGCGCCAGGAAGTTGAGGTAGCTCAAGGCCGCGGCCATGCCCCGGTCCTTAAAAGAGGCGCTGGGGTTCTGGCCGTCGTTTTTATAATAGAAGGCCCCGCCCACTTCTTCCCGGAGCGCCTCATTGGCCGCCACCTGCGGGGTATGGCCCTCCCCCAGGTAGATGAGGTCCTCAAGGGGGATGACCGGGGCAATCAGTTCGTAAAAGAGGAAGACCCCTTTCAGGGCCGGCAGGTTGAGCATCTTGCGGTAGTCGAACAGCCGGCGCCAAAAAGCCGGGGGGTGCTCTCTGAGGCGGCCGGCGGCCTTATCCTCCAGGAGGAAGAGTCCCCGGCACTTGGGGCAGGTGTAGAGGAGGCGGCTGATGTCGTACTCCGCCCCGCATTCGAGACAGCGATAGACCAGATCGCCTTCCGGCTTCGGTATCAGAAAGGGCCGGATATCGTCGGGGAATTGTTCGGGTCTCAAGGGGCCTCCAGGTAGTAGCTTTTTACAAACCGGCGTTGCTGGTGTCTCAGGTATAGGGCGGCCTGGGGCCGCCGTTGGACCGGCGGGCGCGGAGGCCCGCCCCACTGATATTTAACAACCAGGTACACAGGCGGGACGCCTGTGCTACCAGTTATGTCGTCAAATGATACTTCTTCAGCTTGTATTGCAGCAGGCTCTTGGTGATGCCCAGCATCTCGGCGGCCCGCACCTGCACCTGGCCGCTCTGCTCCAGGGCCCGGCGGATCATCTGTTCCTCGATGGCCTCCAGGGCCTCCGGCAGCGGGGTGTGCATGGGGACGAAGCGGTCGATGTCCAGTTTGGCCCCGGCGGCCGCGGGAGCCATCTCCCCGGGCAGGTCCTCGGGGGTGATCAGGCTATTGGAGCACAGGATCACGGCCCGCTCCATGACGTTTTCCAACTCCCGGACGTTGCCCGGCCAGGGGTACTGCACCAGCAGCTTCAAGGCCTCCGGGGTGAGACGGATCTGGCCCCGGACGTTTTCCTGGGCGTACTTCTTGATAAAGTGGGCCGCCAGCAGGGGGATGTCCTCGACGCGCTGGCGCAGGGGGGAGATATGGAGATGGACCACGTTGAGGCGGTAGAACAGGTCTTCCCGGAAGCGGCCGGCCTCCACCTCTCCCTTCAGCTCCCGGTTGGAGGCGGCCACCACCCGCACGTCCACTTTGATGGAGCGGCTGCCCCCCACCCGTTCGAACTCCATCTCCTGGAGGACCCGCAGCAGTTTTACCTGGAGGCCCTGGGACATCTCCGCCACTTCATCCAGGAACAGGGTGCCGCCGTCGGCCAGTTCGAAGCGCCCCTTGCGCATGGCCACCGCGTGGGTAAAGGCGCCCCGCTCGTGGCCGAAGAGTTCGCTTTCCAGCAGGGTTTCGGTAAGGGCGGCGCAGTTGACCGAGATGAAGGGCCGCTGCGCCCGGTTGCTGCACTGGTGGGTGGCCCGGGCGATCAGCTCTTTGCCGGTGCCGCTCTCGCCGGTGACCAGGACGGTGGCCTTGGAGGTGGCCACCCTTTTGACCAGGGCCAGGATCTCCTGCATCACCCGGGATTCGCCGACGATGTTGGGAAAGCCGTATTTCTTGTCCAATTCCTGGAACAGCAGCCGGTTGGTGAGCAGGAGCTGGCGGTACTCCAGGGCCTTGGCGATGGTCGCCAGGATCCCCTCATTTTTAAAGGGTTTCAGGATGTAGTCGAAGGCCCCTTTCTTCATGGCGGTGACGGCCAGTTCCACAGTGCCATAGGCCGTCATGATGACCACCGGCAGGTCCGGATAGAGGCGGTGCAGCTCCTCCATGAGCTCGATGCCGCTCATCTTGGGCATTTTCATGTCGGTGAGCACCAGGTCCAGATCGGAGGCCTCGGCGATCTTCAGGGCCTCCGGGGCGCTGGGCGCGGTAAGGACCTCGTGGCCCGCCCCTCCCAGCAGGGCTTCCATGACCGTCAGATAATTGACTTCATCGTCAACGACTAAGATGGTATTCATAGAAAGAGTTTCGAGTTTCGAGTTTTTGGTGGGGGGGATGATGGCCCCCGCCGCCCCCAGGGGGGCTGTCCCTCAGCCAATCTGCCAGCGTTGGCGCCATCGCCAACGCCTGCCAGGCCCTTAATCCAACTTCGGCAGGGTGATGGTTACCACTGTGCCCTGGCCTCTGGTGCTGTCGATCTTGATGGCGCCCCGATGGGTTTCGATAATACTTTTGACGATGGGCAGGCCCAGGCCGCTACCGCGTTCCTTGGTTGTGAAGAAAGGGTTTAGGACCTTTTTTAGGCTCTCCGGCTTGATGCCTTCGCCGGTGTCCGCAAAGCTGATCTCGCCGCCGCGGCCCTGGGGGCCCGGTTGCGTGGATACGGTGAGCCGGCCGCCCTCGGGCATGGCCTGGATGGCGTTGAGCAGCAGGTTCAGGAAGGCCTGGTACAACAGGTCCGGGTCCGCGACCAGTGTCCGGCCCCGGAGAAGGTAATCCCGGTTGACCTCGATCCCCAGGCGGTGGATCTCCGGCTCCAGGAACTCCAGACCCCGGTCCAGCACCACCTCCAGGTCGCAGGGGCGCAATTGGGGAACCCGAGGCCGGGCGAAATCGAGAAATTCCGTCACCTTATCGTTGAGGCGGTTGGCTTCCTCCACGATAATCCAGGCCAGGCGGTTTTGCGGCTCATAGCGGGCCAGGCGCTCTTGCAACAGTTCGGCGGTAGAGCTGACGATCCCCAGGGGGTTGCGGATTTCATGGGCCACCCCCGCGGTCATCTCCCCCAGGGCCGCCAGCCGCTCCGACTGGTGCAACTGAGCCTCCAGGGACCTTTGCTCCTCCTGGCGCCGGGCCAGAATCAGGCCCGCCTTTTTGACGATTTGGCGCAGGATTATGAAAAGGCAGCCCATAATCACCACCAGGATGACCAGGATGAGGAGGCGGAATTTATTGATTTCCGCCAAATCGCCGCTGATGTTCTGGCTGATCTCAAAGACCCCGATAACCGGTCCCGAGGGGGTGGTTAACTCTTTCTCCAGGCGGAAGGGGATGTAGGCGTTGAGGTGCTTCGACTGAGGGCTGCGGGGCCACAGGACGCTAAGGGGACCATAGCCGGGCACCTCAAAATAGTTCTCCCCGGCCAGGGCCCTCTTAACCCCGGTAATGTTGTCGGACTTTTTTCCCAGGGGCAGGTTGGCGGTGCTGTAGGAAAAGACCCCCTCCTGATCGTACTGGTTCAACTGGTCCACGTGAAACCCATGGATGGTGGTGCGCACCACCTCATCCAGACGGCGGGACTGCTCCGGGTCGGATAGGGTAATCCGGCCACCCTTTTCGAAGGCAGTAGGCAGCACGAACTGCTGAAAGATCTGGTGATTCAGGTTGGCCGCCAGCAACTCCAGGTAGGCTTCGTTTTTCTTCATGATCATCTGCTGGGCGCGGATAGTCAGCAAGACGACCAGAATGGCGGTGACGATCGTGATGACGATAAAACCCGGAAGAGAAAAGAATCTCACCAGAGCGAAGGGGTTCAGGTCTTCGCCCGGCCGCATCCAAATAGTTCGCAGATTCAGACGTTTCATGCGCTCAGAAAACCTTGGGCCGAGCCGCGGCTTCCCAGGACTATAAACTCAGCCATAACGTAATCACCATGGAGCTCAGGTCCTGGCTGGCGGCCCCCTGCGGCCCCTGGCGGCGCTTTACGGACCTGGGCCTCCGCCTTCGCCCAGCCGCCCCAGGCCGGGAATGTTACCTTATCTTCAAATGTTAGCCGATCAGCCAGAGAGATTCAAGATTATCCTGAACGGAGCGCTGAGGCGTTGCCCAGAATTCGATTATTTGCTTCGCTCAGATTGACAATTCTGCTATCTTGGCCGTAATCGGGTAGCAGCTTCAGCTATGCTTACTGTTATTATACCAGAAAGGCCCGGGGCGTGGCCTCCCTTTACAACCTGTAAAAATTATTGACATTTAGGTCCCCGAATTATTCCCTCGAGCCCGGCGGTTTCGATAAATTGATTAAATAAAAACAGCAGGTTAACCAGGAGGCTCCCTTTGGAACGGCCATTGCTTAGCATGTTTGCCGAGGGGCAGCCTCGATCCCCGGAACCCGGCGGATCGGGCCACCTCAGAGATAATCTCGGCCCTTGAGAGGCGGTCATCGGGATGGAGCGAGAGTACTATAAAACGTTATGGTGGCGAATTATCCTGACCATCCTGGCCTTTTCGGTAATCCCGCTGCTCATCCTGGGAGCCTTCATCTATTACCAGTTCAGCCAATCCTACTACACCAAGGTCATGGAGGATATGAAGACCCTGGCGGAAAACCGTTCCAGTTCCATCGATCTCTTTTTGGACGAACGGGTCTCCCAGCTCAGCAGTCTGGCTCATATCATCCCCTTGGATAAACTGCGGGATGAAGCCTACCTGGAAAAGGTTTTCGACATTATTCAGGCCCGTTCCAAGTCTTATTTGGATCTGGGGATTATCGACCAGGAAGGCAAGCACCTGGCCTACGTGGGGCCTTATTACGCCCTCATGAAATCGGCAACTTATCAGAACGAAGACTGGTTCTACAAGGTGATGTCCACCGGCGTTTATGTGAGCGACGTGTTCCTGGGATTTCGCAAGATTCCCCATTTTATTATTGCGGTGCGGGTGCGGGATGGGAGCCAGAGCTGGATCATGCGGGCCACCATCGATTCCGACATCATTGATAACATGGTGCGGGCCGCCTGGGTCGGCAAAAAGGGGGATGCCTTTCTCATTGACAATAATGATATCCTGCAAACCAAGCCCCGGTTTGGCGGGGCAGTGCTGCAACCGGCGCCGGGGCCCGATTTCTCCAAGGCCAGCGTTCCCCAGGCGGAGGAAATCGCGGTGTCTGGCCAGGAAGGGCTCTTCGCCGTCGGCATGATCAAATTGAAGAAGTGGGTGCTGGTAATCCGGGAAGACCCCGGGGACCAGTTGACTCCTCTCTTGCGCACCCGGTCCCTGATGGCCTTGATTGCCTTGGGGGGAGTGCTGTTGATTGCCATGGGCGCGGTGCTCGCCACCCGCTCGATGATGAATGAAATGATGGACATGGAACGGAAGAAGGCCGCCAGCGAGGAAATGGCCATGCAGGAAAGCAAGATGGCGGCCTTGGGGAAGATGGCTGCGGGCATTGCCCACGAAATCAACAATCCCCTGGCGGTCATCGGCGAAAAAGCCGGCTGGATTAAAGACCTGCTGAAAATGGAAGATATCTCCAATAACGAGAATTTTCAGGAAATAGACGCGGCAGTGAACAAGATTGAATTTCATGTCAACCGCGCCAGGACGATAACCCACCGTCTCCTGGGCTTCGCCCGGCGGATGGAGCCGGTCGCGGAGACCGTCGATATCAGTGCCGTCCTGGCTGAGAGCGTGGCCTTTTTGGAAAACGAGGCCCGCCATCGCCAGATCGGGATAAAGGCCGATTATGCCCGCGATCTCCCCAAGACCGCCAGCGATCCGGCCCAACTGCAGCAAGTCTTTCTCAATATCCTCAATAACGCCATCGATGCCATTGGCAAAGATGGCGAGATCCATCTCCAGACCAGGCACCTGGCCAGGAATAATGAAATCGGCATAGAGATTAGCGATAGCGGCCCCGGCATCCCCAGGGAGATGCTGACCAAGATCTTCGATCCCTTCTTTACCACCAAGGAGGTGGGCAAAGGCACCGGCCTGGGCCTTTCCATTTCCTATAGTATCGTGGAAAAATTGGGGGGCCGAATGATGGTGGCCAGCGAGGAAGGCCAGGGCACCACCTTCACCATCTATTTCCCGGTCAGATAAGCCAAAAGGGAGGCGTCATGGAAGAGTTCAAGGTTTTGATCGTGGACGATGAAGTCGATTTTCTGGAGACCATCGTCAAGAGGCTCCGGGCCCGCGATATCGAGGCGAGCGGGGTGGAGAGCGGTTATCTGGCCCTGGAAGCCCTGGACAGCAGCCCGCCGGACGTCGTCATCCTGGACGTCCGGATGCCGGGCATGGACGGCATCGAGACCCTCCGGGAAATCAAAAAGAAGAAGCCCTTGACGGAGGTCATCATGCTCACCGGCCACGCCTCGGTGGAGACGGGGATCCAGGGGATGCAACTGGGGGCCTTCGATTACCTCATGAAGCCGATAGCCCTGGATGAGTTGCTGGAAAAGGTGCGCCAGGCCTACGCCAGAAAGCTGGTGCAGGAAGGCCGGGGCTCCCAATAGGCTGTAGCTGAAGGGACTTGGGTTTTCCCCCATGACGGCCAGCCCGCGAGCGTGTTCTTACGAAAGGCGGCGCCTTCATTTGCCGCTGAGATAGTCAGCCAGCAGTTGGCGGCTGTGCTCGTCATCGTGGCAATAGATGCAGAGGTTCTCCCAGTTGGAGCCATCCTTGGGATTATTCCGGGGATTGCCGTCCTTGTGGTGCACCGTCAGTTGCTGCCGGTTTTTCTGGGTGAATTCCCGGCCGCATTTGGCGCAGACCATGCCGTGAATCCTGAGTGATTGTTCCCGGTAGCCGTCGTTTTGAAATTCCATCCTGCTTCCATCCTCAAATATTCTTTAAGTTTTTCACGGCGCGGCTGGGGAGCCCACGACCACAGCCAGAGCCGGGCGGAATTGCCTTCCTCCAGGGATGATCCCTGCCATCGGGAATTATACCAGATTGAGGAGGAAATGGTGTGTTGATAGATAGCAGCAATCGGAAGGTCCGTATTGTCAGTTTTCCCCCCGAGAAGCTGAGAATTTTTCCGGCTGGTCACATTTTGTCTAGAATTTTAGTGTCTTAGACCTGAGGAAACATGCGTCTTTCCTATAGATATATTTTTAGTCATTAGACAAAATAATACATTTTGTCTAATCTAAACAGGAATCAGTTTCCTTTCCCTTTGCCAATGATCGCACAGATGAAGTTATAAAGCTGGTCTTCTAAGTCTTCGGGGGTTTTCCATCTTATAAAATTGTAATGGTTTTTATCAAAGTGAAGCTTTTCAAAATCATCTTCCCTTACACATCGTATAACATTCAGCCCAAATCCTTGCGCGTACCCGGCCTCAAAGTAGACTCCGTTATTCTGACGTGTAAAATCTGCTACAACAAAACGGGAATCCTTAATTCCTGAAATAATCTTCATATCTATTAGCTCATTATGAGGTTCAGCATCAACTCGATGTGGCTTATAACCGGCTTTCCTAATAGCATTAGATATCGGTCCCCTCCAAATTGGCTCTAAATCCTTATGAAATGACATCGCTACAAATGCTTGGGTCCGTTCTTCTATATTCTTATCCTGTTGTTCGCGATAATCCCATCCGGCAGAGGTTATTGTAACAGGATAATTTCCTGGCGCACTACGATTACGTACCTTTATAAAACCTCGCTCTTCTAAGGAAGTTATATAATAAACAAATTCATTCTCGGATGAGGCCCAGGCTAAGGGAAAATCATATTTATTATTTAGCGTAACTAAGTCACCTGGGTATTTTGTATTTCGCTCGATATTTTGAAGAAGTTTTATTTGTTTTTCCCGAGGACTATAATCAGGTATACTCGCGGGAATTCTTTCAAAAGATTCGGCGTAAATTACTGGAGTATCTGCCCCTTTTTCATTAACATCTCTGATCCATGCCGATAGTTTTGGTATGGGCTGTTTAATCCCTCCAATAGCAATCAGAGCTTCAAAAGCAAGAATGAAATTCTTACATCTCGGACATTTAATAGATAGACTTTTTGCAGGCCCATGAGAAGATGTTTCCTCGATACTTTTATCTTCAAGCTTACATATAGGACAATCTTTAATTGAATCTTCAACCATTTTTGTTTTTCCTCCAACCCATGTTTCTCATTGATTACTGCCCCTCAGTTTTGACCCTTGATTACCCCTTTCACTGGACAAAATACCACGAATTGTCTAGATTAAAAAGTGCGATCTATCCAAGTTGCTCTTACGCAACCCACTTTCCCCGCCTCTCTTTGAGCACACAATCGCCTTGAAGGTCTATACTTCAGTATATATTTCAGAAATTCTCAATACCACAAGGAAAGGGGGGGGTCAAGGGAACATTTGGTAGGAGCTTCGTGATCATTATCTTGCCACTATCAAAACTTTAGGGTTTCCCGCTTTCTAATGATTCATTAAGGTTCCCCAAAAGAGCCTGACGTGAATGGCTTTCAGCCCCCTCTGGCCTCCGTGACCCGGAACGAAACGTGATCGCCAGCTTGGAGGACTCGACAGTCATCTCCTTCGATGGCATCTCCGTGTACAAAAACATCAGGGCCGCCGTCGGCCTGTCCCATAAGGCCGGCGCGCTTCGCCTATTTTTGTGGTAACATAGATTTTGGCTAATCGGGATCTTCCGCCTGTGGTCAGGAAAGGTTATGTGGAAACGGCTCAGCTTGAGGGCCCGCATCTTCTTGTTGTTGACTGCCCTGGTGGGCGCCACCCTTACGGGCGGCCTGGTCACCCTCTGGCACACCCGCGCCATGAACGGACTCCTGGTCTCCCTCATCGACCGGAACCTGGCCTCTTTGCAGGCGGCGGAGGAACTGACCAACTCCCTGCTGAACCAAAAGGGTTTTCTCACCTATTATTTCCTGGACGGCAACCCCGACTGGCTCAAGCAGATGGAGCAGCATCGAGAGGACTTTGGTGAGTGGCTGCAAAAGGCCCGGAAGTCCGCCTATACGGAGCCCATGGCGCAGCTTCTCCGGCAGATCGATGCCGGCTTCGGCGCCTATGTCCAATCCCGGCAGCAGGTGATCGACTTGTACCGGCGGGGGCAGCGGGAAGCCGGGGCCGGGCTGCACCAGGAGGTGCGCACCCAGTTTGCCGCCCTCTTGCAACTTTGTGAACGCTATAAGCTGATGCACGAGCAGGCCATTTCCCGGGTGCTTAGGCAGAGCCAGGCCCAGGCCAGGTTTATCAATGCCTTTGCCCTGGTGGTCTTGCCCGGGGTGGCGGCCTTGGGAATTTTGCTGGCCTATATCCTCTCCAGGCAGATCTTGGAGCCCATCCGGCGGCTGGCCCTGGAGACCGGGCCTGGCGGCCGCGGGAGGCCGGGCCTGGATGAAGTCAAAGCCCTGAGCCGCGGGGTGCACAGCCTCATCGAGAACGTGGACCAGGCCCAGAGCGAACTGGAACGCAGCCAGGAGCATCTGCTGCAAACGGGGAAATGGGCCATGGTGGGCAAACTGGCCGCCGGGGTGGCCCACAGCATCCGCAACCCCCTGACCTCGGTAAACATGCGTCTCTTTTCCCTGAAGCGCTCGCTCAAAATGACCTCGTCCCAGCGGGAGGATTTCGAAGTGATCTCCGAAGAAATCCGCCGCCTGGACGCCATTGTCCGGAATTTTCTCGAATTTTCCCGGCCGCCCAAGCTGAAGATGCAAAACATCAGTCCCTCCGAGGTGGTGGACGGAGCCTTGCAACTGCTGCGCCACCGTCTCGAATCCTACGGGGTGGAGGTGAAGTTGCTGCGGTCCCAAAGACTGCCGGAGATCCTGGGTGATCCGGACCAGCTCAAGGAAGTCCTGGCCAACCTGCTGGTCAATGCCTGCGAGGTCATGGTGAATGGCGGGGTCATCACCATAGAGGAGGAGGCCCGGCTGTCTGTGCCCTCGGGGCCGGCGGTGGTCATCAGGGTGAGTGACAACGGCCCGGGCATCGCCGAATCGATCCGGCCCCAGGTCTTTCAGCCATTTTTCAGCACCAAGGAGGAGGGCACCGGCCTGGGCTTGAGCATCGCCACCCGGATCATCGAAGACCACGGCGGGCGGCTGGAATTGGCAGCCGCCGCCGGAGAGGGGGCAACCTTCATCATCACCCTGCCCCTGGGGGACGGCTAGCATGGGCAAAATCTTGATCGTGGACGACGACCCGCAGTTGCGGCAAAGCTTTGAGAAGATCTTGACCGTGGATGGCCACCACGTGAAAACCGCGTCCAGCGGTGAGGCGGCCCTGGCCCTGGTCAAGGCCGAAACCCCCGACCTGGTGATCATGGACGTGCGCCTGCCGGGGATGGACGGCCTGGAGGCCTTCCGGGCCATCCACGAGATGGAGCCCAAGCTGCCGGTCATCGTCATGACGGCCTATGGCACTACCGAGACGGCCATCGAGGCCACCAAGCTGGGGGCCTTCGAATACGTCCTCAAGCCCCCCGAATTTCCGGATATGCTGGGCTTGATCAGCCAGGCCCTGGAAGCCGGGCGTTTTATGCGCTCCCGGGTGGAGCTGGACGTGGCGCCGACCAACACGGCCGCGGAGGCCATCATCGGCCGCAGCAAGCCCATGCAGGAGGTCTACAAGGCCATTGGCCGGGTGGCCCCCACCGATGCCACCGTCCTCATCCGGGGGGAATCCGGCACCGGCAAGGAGCTGGTGGCCAGGGCCACTTACCAGCACAGCCTGCGAGCCGCCAAGCCCTTTCTGGTCATCAATTGCGTGGCCATCCCGGAGACCCTGCTGGAGTCCGAACTCTTCGGCTATGAAAAGGGGGCCTTCACCGGAGCGGTCAACCGCCGGGTGGGCAAGTTCGAGCAGGCCCGCGGCGGCACCGTCTTTCTGGACGAAATCGGCGACATGCCCTTCAGCATCCAGGCCAAGATACTCAGACTGTTGCAGGAGAAGAGCATCGAGCGCCTGGGCGGCCGGGACCCTATCCCGGTGGACGTGCGCATCATCGCGGCCACCAACCGGGACCTGGAAGCCGCCCTGGCCGCCGGCAAGTTCCGGGAAGACCTCTATTACCGCCTCAAGGTGGTGACCATCTGGCTGCCACCCTTAAAGGAACGCCCCGAAGACCTGACCCTGCTGGCGGAATATTTCCTGGCCCGGTTTGCCAGGGAGATGGGGCTGGACAATCCCGGCATGGACGCCCCGGCCAAGGCCCTGCTCCGCAATCACCAATGGCCCGGCAACGTCCGCGAGCTGGCCAACGCCATGCAAAAGGCCCTGATCTTCAGCCGGGGCTATCCCATCCATCCGGAGGACCTCACCCTGGCCATGGGCGTTGGCAACCAGGGCAGGGGGCTGGAAGGGGAGCAAGGGGCCGATGAGGTCATCCGCCAGTGGCTGCGGCGATCCCTGGTCGCAGGCGACGGCAAGGACCTGTTCGACACCGTCATGAACCGCTGCGCCCGGCTGCTCATCAGCGAGGCCCTGGACCTCACCAATGGCAACCGCAGCCGGGCCGCCAGGCTCCTGGGCATTTCCCGGCCCACCCTGCTCTCCAAAATCGATAAATATCGCCTGAAGTTCGAGACCTCCATCAGACAGGAAGAGCTTTAACCGGAGTAGTGTCCGGCAGGGGTTTTGCTAGGAGACATGTAGGGTGGGCGCTGCCCACCAAAACCAGAGATCTTTTTGAACTTAGGCATGCCTACCAGCAAATCAATTCATGGATTTTAGAAGCTTTTTCCCTCGCCCCCTTGGAGGGAGAGAATGGTCTTGTAGGGGCGCACCCATGTGGGCGCCCCCTACAAAAGCGGGGGCAGTAGGTAGGGGCGGGTTTTAAACCCGCCCTACAGGGCGGACACGTAGGTCCGCCCCTACGAAAAACCTTGCAAAGCCACCCCTCACCGCAACGCTACAAAAGATAATTGAGGGATTCAAATAGATAATTCCCTTTTTTAGTTATTTTCCCCCTGGCTTGGGGAAAATTATCAAGTCGCCTCGCCTTCTTTACAAACTGTAAAAAATAACGACAGGCACCCCGGTGGCAGGAAGGGGGAGTCTGCGGCGGGGCTTCGAATAAAAGATAATATTTTAAATTAGTTGCATCAGGCCACCTGGGCCCGGGGTTTGGCACGCCCGTTGCTGATTGATGATCCGAGGGAAGATCCTGCGGTGGCCGAGCAATGCAAAATCTTGATTGCGGATCGCAACCGTCACGTCCGGGAATTTCTGCGCCGGGAGCTGAGAGCTGAGGGTTATCGGGTGGAGGTGGCCGGGGATGGCCGGGAGGTCCTGAATCTGCTGGAGAGCGACGAGCCGCCTCACCTCTTGATCCTGGACCTGGAGATCCCCAACCTGGACGAGCTGGAAATCTGGGCCCGGCTCCAGGACCGCCAGCCAACCCTGCCGGTGGTGATCCACACCTTCTTGCCGGAATATCCCACCCGCCTGACCTTTCCCCTGGCCGCCGCCTTTCTGGAAAAGAAAGGAGATACGGATCATCTTAAGGGGACCGTGGCCGAAGTATTGGAAAAGCATTACCCGCGGCGATTCATCCGAGTGAGAACCAAGGTTTGAGGAATCGGGGATCGGGAAAAGGTCCATTCCAGGTTCAGACCGGGTTCCCCCGCCACTCGGCCCGCCCAGGCGAGACGCCTGCGCCACCATTGCTTCCCAACTTTCCACACTAGACGCTAATTCAAAACCTGATTTCATTGTCATCCTGAACGGAGTGAAGGATCTCAAGTCACTCAAATTACCAGTGGGATGCTTCATAATTGCTTTGCCTTTTAAGATACGGTTTTTTAACCCCCCTTTGAAAAAGGGGGGCAGGGGGGATTTAAAATAACCCCTTGAAATCACCCTAAATCCCCCTTTTCCAAAGGGGGACTTAAGTACCCTTGGAACTTAGGGTTTCGCTTGATTTAACGCCAGACTATTTGCGGAACAGAACACTAGATTCTTCGCTTTTCTCAGAATGACATTTCGGCGCAGTCTGAAGTTTTGCAATAGCAATAGCTTCTAGAGGCCCCTATTTGATCCGGGGCCGCCGATTTGTTACACTGACGAAATCGCGGTTTTTGGAAACCCTGCCGCAAAAAGGCAATTAGAGGGGATGATTATGCCAACCAAAATTTATGGCAAGCTGGCGCTGCTGTGCTTGACGATGCTGGCCCTGATCACGCTTACCGGGACCTCGGCCAGGGCGGAAAGGAGGAATCCCTTGGTAAAACTGGAAACGAGCCTGGGAGAAATCACCCTGGAGTTGTACCCGGATAAGGCCCCGGCCACGGTGGCCAATTTTCTGCAATATGTCCGGGAAGGCTTTTATAACGGGACCGTCTTCCACCGGGTCATCAACGGTTTCATGGTCCAGGGGGGCGGCCTCGACGCCAACCTGAACCCGAAGGCCACCCGGGCGCCCATCAAGAATGAAGCCGACAACGGCCTGACCAACCTACCCTACACGGTTGCCATGGCCCGGACCTCCGACCCCGATTCCGCCACCGCGCAGTTCTTCATCAACGTGGCGGACAACAAGTTCCTCAATCATACCGCCAAGGATGACCAGGGCTGGGGTTACGCGGTCTTCGGAAAGGTGGTGGGAGGCCGCGAGGTCGTGGACAAGATCAAGGCCGTGGCCACCGGCGACCGGGAAGGCTCCCAAAACGTGCCGCTGACCCCGGTGGTCATCCTCAAGGCCACGCTGGTGGAGAAACCCTAAACGGGGATAAGTAGATCTTGAGCGTTAAAGTGCTGATCCGGGAGGCAGGGGCCGGGGAGCTGGAGGCCGTGGAGTCCCTGGTGAAGGGCGCCTACCTGGAATACCGGGAACAGGTCCCCCCAGAACTCTGGGAAAAGTGGATGGAGAGCGTCAGCCAGGCCATCCACGCAGGGGCCGGGCTGCTGCTGGTGGCTGAAGTGGCGGGGGCCATCCAGGGGGTGGTGCAGTTCTTCCCCGACGCCAGCCGCTCCGGCCAGGGCCGCTGGCCGGCGGGGTCCGGGACCATCCGCCTGCTGGCAGTGCGCGCCCAGGCCCGGGGCCAGGGCCTGGGAACCAGCTTGACCCGGGAGTGCCTGCGCCGGGCCCGGGAGCTGAGGCTGCCCACCCTCTTTTTATACACCGGCCGCTTCATGCTGGCGGCCCAGCGTATCTATGAGAAACTGGGCTTCAAGCGGGCCCCGGAGTTCGAGCCGGAGTGCTCGCCTGGGCCTCTGGCCTACCGCCTCGATTTATGAGGGGTAAGGTTCCTTGGTAGTTTAACCCCCTCCAGGATTTCGGCGCTGGGCTGCGGAGCCGCGTCAGGCCTCTTGCTTTTTGGAGGATTTTAATGGGCAAACTCCGCCGAATTCTTTTCAAGGTGCTGCTTCCCCTGGGTCTGGCCGCTCCCCTAATCGCGGCATCCTTCGGAAACCTGGGGGAGACCCTGGAGCAGGCCAAACAGACAGATTTTTTCCGTTTTTTTCACTTGGAGCAGAGCCAGGTGAGCAAAAGCGACGGCAGCACCGTGACTGCCTTCAAGCCCAGCGGCGACAAGTTCCACCCCCTGGTGACAATTAGGGTCACCACTGACGGCGCCGGCCGTATCCTGGCCCTGGAGATGGCTTTGGCCCGGTCCTTCATTGATGACCCCCGGGAGGGAATCTTCGCCCGGGACATCGCCAAAAGCTTCCTCCAGGCCGGGCTCCCGGCCCCCTGGGACTCGGAAACCACCGACCTTATCAATGAAATCGAGTTCCAAGGTACTTCCACCATGACCATCATTAAACGAGCGGCGAATGAACCCAAGCTGCCTGAAAAGCCGACCCCGGGATACCTGACTTATCTGGGGAAACAACCCAGCTACGAACACCGGCTGCGGGATTATCTGCTGCGCTTGCTTAATGAAACAGAAGGGGGAGCCGCGGTCCTGGTGTTCTCCGTACGGCGTTAGTAAAGAAGAAAGCCACTGATCCCAGTCGGGGTAATTTACCCCGGAGTTCGAGCCGCTCCCTACGCCTGGGCCCCTGGCCTACCGCCTCGATTTTTGAGGGGTGAGGTTTTCGGGTTCGAGGCCCTTTCTATTTGGCCTGTTGGGTCTCAGGACACTTTTCCAGGGTAATCCCCTGCGCCTCCATCTTTTTCAGGTATTTTTCCGGGTCTTTTTGGAATTCCGCGGGACAGCCGGGGCAGCAGAAGTAGATACGCTTCCCCTGGTAATCGACATAGACTTTTTTATCGATATTGCCGCCCAACACCGGGCAGACGGTCTGGGGCTGGGGTTGGGATCCGGCGGCCAGGACCGGGCCGGCGGCCAGGGCCAGGACTACCAGGGAAACGGCCAGGATTTTGAGCATCTTCATCAAAACGGCACTCCTTGAATTGGGATGGAGCCGGGAAGATTTTGGTTTTATTGCCAGTTGGAGTTGCGGGGGACCTGTGCCTTAAGCCAGCGGGCGCTCGGCGCAGATTTATCTTATCAAAAGGTCGTCCGGGTTTCAAGGTCTCCCGCCTACCCGCCCGGCGGCTCGCTGCAGGTCAGGTTCTCCCTGGTCCAGAGGCGCTGCCCCTTTTGGTCTTCCCGGCGATGGTCACAGGAAGCGCGGCCGCAGATGGGGCACTCCGGGACGGCGCAGGGATCGGCGTGGATCAGGATATCCGCCCGCCCTTCAAAGTGATCGCTCAAGATCTTCTCCAGTTTCTCGACTTCAGCGTGGCTGGCCTCCAGGCTCAGGTCCCGGGGCAAAATGAGGTGGAAGTCCATGAAGACATGGTAACCGGAGCGGCGGGCCCGGAGCTGGTGGATGTCGATCCATGGATCTTGGCGATGCCGGGCGATAACCTTGCAGATCTCTTGTAAAAGGCCGGGGTCCGAGGTGTCCAGCAGGAGTGCCGAGGATTGCCGCACCAGCAGGGCTCCGGTAATCAGGATACTACACCCCACCAGGATGGCCACGCCGCCGTCCAGCCAGGTCCAGCCGGTGACCATGACCCCCCCCAGGCCCAGCACCACCCCGGCGGTGGTGAAGACATCGGTGAGGATGTGCTTGCCGTCGGCCACCAGGATCAGGGAGCCGGTGCGCTTGCCCACTTTCACCAGAGCCAGGCCCAAAATGAGATTGATCACCGCCGTCGCCAGGATGAGGTAGAGGCCAGCGGCCAGGCTGGAGATGGCCTGGGGATGGAAGAGCCGGGGCCAGGCCGCGTAGAAGATGCCCAGGCCCGTCAGGACGATGAGGGCCCCTTCAAAGCCGGCGGCAAAATATTCCATCTTGCCGTGGCCGTAAGGGTGCGAGGGATCGGGACTGCGGGCGGCGAAGATGATGCTCCACAGGGCAAAAGAGGCGGCCACCACGTTGATGATGGACTCCAGGGCATCGGAGAGGATGGCGGTGGAGCCGGTGATCCAAAAGGCGACGAATTTCACCACCATCAGCCCCAGGCTGATGGCCAGGGAGGCGGACATGGCGATGAGGCGGCGCTTGAGGTGCGGGGTAACGGGATAATTCATTGGAGTTGGATTTTCTAAAATATCGCCCTCTGATTTAGCAAGTCATCAAGTTTGGCCGAGGTGCCGACTCCGGAAATCAAGGAGACCTCTGCCGGGTGGCGCTCACCCAGTTGGGCTGCACCCGTACCAGGCTGACCCCCTGGGGCAGGTTGACGGCTACCTGGAGCCGCGACCGCTTGGGGCTCAGATTCCTCGTATCTACCCAAGCCTGGACCTCGGCAGCTTTCAGCTCCTTCACCAGGAGCCAGGAGCCCTGAACGGTGACGGCCACCTCGGACGGCAAGAGCCTGGCCGGTTCCGGCTCCGGAATCACCGAAACTTTGGCCAGGGTGCGGGTCAAGGTCTTGGGCTGGATCACCAGTTCCGCCAGGATGGGGGCCTGAGACTTCAAGGTGAGGTGGAGGTTCTTAAAATCGAGATCCGTGCGGACGGTGCTCGACTCCGTGAGGCCGTTCAGCTCGATGGGTTGGGTGGGCAGAAATTTTAGATTCAGGAGTTCCTCTTCGGGACCGATGACCGTAACCTGCGCCGGTTTGGTATCGATGCTCTTCAGTTCAAAGCCTTCCGGGAGGTTGCCGGCCAGCACCGGCTTGATGGGCAAGGTGGCGCTGGTGGTGGGGGAGAGACGGATGATCAAGGGATTGGGCTGAATCCGGAGCACCATCACCCCCTGGGGAAAGGAGAAATTGCTGGGCCCCAGGTAAAAGGTGTGGGGGCCGCTCTTATAATTAGCCAGGTCGATGGCCTGGGTCAGGCGGCTTGCGGATAGCCTGTTGACGATGGACTGGGGCCCGTTGATCCGAACCTGCAACTCGGAGGGGACATCGCCGACGATCGCCATCTGGGCCGGCAGGTTGGCGAACTCCAGGGCCATGTGCAGGCTGGTTTCGGTGCGCTCTTCGCCGCTGACGGCAAACCACAAGGCCACCGCCAGCAGCAGCGACAAGAGCTTCAGGCCCCGGTTACGACCAAAGGGCGCGAGCCAGCTTTTCAGACCAGGTACCTTTCGCTTCATCGGGAGTTTCCAGCAGATTCTGCAAGACCCGGTGCGCCTCCACGGGATCGAGATTCTGGCGCAGTTTGCCTCCCTGGGCCAGGGAGATCTCGCCGCTGGTTTCAGAGACCACCAGGACCACGGCATCGGATAGCTCGGTGAGCCCCACCGCGGCGCGATGGCGGGTGCCCAGGGTGGGCTCGAGATTGGGGTTTTTGGATAGAGGCAGCAGACACCCGGCCCCGGCCAGCCGATTGTTCTGGATGATCACCGCACCGTCATGGGTAGGAGTATGGGGCCAGAACAGGGTGATGAGCAATTCCTTGGTAACCAGGGCGTCCAGGTTGATAGCCCCCTCCAGGTACTCGGAGAGGCCGTTGTTGCGTTCCAAGGCGACCAGGGCGCCGATGCGGCGTTTGGCCATGGTTGCCGCGGCGGTGCAGACCTCTGCAGTAGTCGCCGGGAGCTGCTCTCCACCCGGAGCCAGGGCTTTTTTCCCCACCCGGCTCAGCATCCGGCGAATATCGGCTTGGAACAATATGATGACGATGAGGACAAAGCTCTTGACGATGATGTCCAAGAGCCATTCCAGGGTGAAGAACTCCAACCGGCGGGCCACCAGATAGGCCAGGAATAGAAGAATCAGCCCGGCCAGGACCTGGATGGCCCGGGTGCCTCTGAGCGCCAGGACCACCTGGTAGATGATGATGGCCACCAGCAGGATGTCCACCAGGTCTTGCCAGCGCAGGTTCAGGAAGATGTGCCCCATAGTCGGATCAATTATGCTGCCGGTAAGGTTTAAGGCCGCGGCCTTTCTTTAGCATGATCACCCGGAATTTTACCGGAGTAAAGCTAAAAATTATTTGGGTAAATCGCCTCCCACACTGCAAAAAACTGACGGGCGGAGGCGACGTTATGGGTGCGGAGGATCCTGGCGCCACCTCGCACCGCGGCCATCAGGGCGGCCAGGGTGGGCACGTCCCGTTCCGGACCGGGGGGCAGCCCGGTAATCCGGCCGATGAAGGCCTTGCGGGAGGGTCCCACTAACAGGGGACAGCCCAGTTTCAGGAAGACCTCCAACCGTCTGAAGATCTCCAGGTTATGCTCCCAGGTCTTGCCGAAGCCGATGCCCGGGTCCAGGACCAGCAGCTCCCGGGGGATGCCCCGGCCTTCGGCAAACTCCAGGCGCTCCTGGAAAAAGGTGGTGATCTCACCCAGAAGGTCGTGGTAATGGGGGTGCTGCTGCATGTCTCGGGGGGTGCCCTGCATGTGCATCAGGATCACTGCCACCCCGGAGCCGGCGGCCAGTGGGGCCATCTCCGGGTCAAAACGCAGGGCGCTGATATCATTGATGATGCTGGCGCCAGCGGCCAGGGCAGCCCGGGCCACAGGGGCCTTGTAGGTGTCTATGGAGATAGGGATGGGAATTATCGGGGCCAGGGTCCGGATGACCGGGATGACCCGGCGCAGTTCCTCTTCCAGAGGCACCGGTTCGGCAAAGGGCCGGGTGGACTCGCCGCCCACGTCCAGGATATCGGCTCCCGCGGCCACCAGATCACGGGCCTGGGCCAGGGCCGCGTCCTGGTCAAAATGACGGCCCTGGTCCGCGAAGGAATCAGGCGTGACGTTGAGAATGCCCATGATCAGGGGCCGGCGGGAAGCCAACAGCTCCGGCCAGGTCCGGCGGCCAGGAGGCGGCTGGGGGACGGGGGCGAAGGGAGGGGTGTCGGTCATGGGCTAATCCGCAATGCCCGGAGCGCCATCTAAGGGGGGCGGCGTCAAGGCTGGACCCTGACGCAAAAAAACCAGGGCAGGCCCCGAGACCTGCCCAGGTTCTCTCCTTGACCTCCGGACTACCGAACCCTTAAGCCTGCTGCAGGCTCAAGGGAAACTGGTCGGGATCCCGCGGTTCCTCCTGGGGTTCAGGGGGTTCCTCCTGCGGCGGCTCCGGCGGCTCCGCCACGGCCAGGATCCTATCGATCTCCCGGCTGTCCAGGGTCTCTTTTTCCAGGAGGCCTTGGGCCAGGATTTCCAATTGGGCCCGGTGCTTGGAAAGCAAGGACACCGCTTGCCCGGAGGCCTTTAATATCAGATTCTTGATGGCAGCGTCGATCAGGCGGGCCGTTTCCTCGCTAAAATCCTTGGATTGGGCGAACTCCCGGCCCAGAAAGATATGCTCTTCCTTTTTCCCGAAGGTGACCGGGCCCAGCTCATCGCTCATGCCCCAGTTACACACCATCTTCCGGGCCAGGTCGGTGGCCCGCTCCAGGTCATTGCCCGCCCCGGTGGTGAACTGTTGAAAAACCAGCTCCTCAGCGGCCCGGCCGCCCAGAAGGACAGTGAGGGCGGTCACCAGGAAATCTTTGGAATAGGTGTGGCGTTCGTCCAGAGGCAATTGCTGGGTAAGGCCCAGGGCCTGCCCCCGGGGGATGATGGTGACCTTATGGATCGGGTCGGCGCCGGGGCTGAGCCTGGCCACCAGGGTGTGGCCCGCTTCGTGGTAGGCGGTATTGCGCCGTTCACGCTCGCTCAGGATGAGGCTCCGGCGTTCCGCGCCCATGAGGACCTTATCCTTGGCCTGCTCAAAGTCTTCCATGGCTACCGATTCGTTCCCGCGGCGGGCGGCGAACAAGGCGGCCTCGTTGGCCAGGTTCTCCAGATCGGCCCCGGAGAATCCGGGGGTGCCCCTGGCCAGGATGGAGAGGTCCACCGAATCGGACAGGGGGGTGCGCCTGGTATGCACCTTGAGGATGGCCTCCCGGCCTTTGAGGTCCGGGACCGGGACCACCACCTGGCGGTCGAAACGGCCGGGCCTTAGCAGGGCCGGGTCCAACACGTCCGGGCGGTTGGTGGCGGCGATCAGGATAACCCCTTCGTTGGCCTCAAATCCGTCCATCTCTACCAGGAGCTGGTTCAAGGTCTGCTCCCGCTCGTCGTGGCCGCCGCCCAGCCCGGCGCCCCGATGGCGGCCCACCGCGTCGATCTCATCGATGAAGATGATGCAGGGGGCGCTTTTCTTGGCCTGAATAAACAGGTCCCGCACCCGGGCGGCGCCCACGCCCACGAACATTTCCACGAAGTCGGAGCCGCTGATGCTAAAGAAGGGGACCGCCGCTTCCCCGGCGATGGCCCGGGCCAGCAGGGTCTTGCCGGTCCCCGGGGCCCCCACCAGGAGAACCCCCTTGGGGATGCGCCCCCCCAGGCGGGTAAACTTCTTGGGGTCTTTCAGGAAGTCGATGATCTCAGAGACTTCGTCCTTGGCTTCCTCGATGCCGGCCACGTCATTGAAGGTGATCTTCACCGTGTTTTCGGTCATCAGGCGAGCCCGGCTCTTGCCGAAGGACATGGCCTTGCCGCCGCCCGCCTGCATCTGGCGCATGAAGAAGATCCAGATGCCCACCAACACTATCATGGGCAACCAGGAAGCCAGCAAGGTGCCGTACCAGGAGCTGTCATCCTTGTTGACGGCGGTGATCTCCACCTTCTTGGACTCGAGCAGCTTCACCAGCGCCGGGTCGTCGGGGGCGTAACTCTTGAAACTTTTGCCGTCAGAGTACTCCCCGGAGATTTCATTTCCCTTCAGGGTGACCTTGGACACCCGGTCAGCCTGCACCATCTCCACAAACTTGGTGTAATTGATGGCGGTCTTGTCCCGGTTGCCCTCGACGACGGAGAAGTAATTGTAGAGCACAATCATCACCAGGGTGATGAGCAGCCACAAGGCGATATTCTTAGAAAACGGGCTCAAACGCTTATTCATTATGGTCCTTAAGAGGCGTCAACAATAGCCATTCTGACATGCTGCCAGATTCCTTCAAATAAATATTTTAAATCTATCTGTGGAAAATGCAAGGGAATCCTGCCGTTGACCATCAGGACCAACCGCTTTGGGCAGGGAAGTTTCAGGACGGAGTGGGAACCGGCCCCACCCTGCCTGCGATAACCTCTGGCGGGGCCGTTAAGAGGTGGCCATCCAGGAATCCGCGCCTTCGGGAAATATTCCAGCCAGGCTCTCCCGGGGGATGCGCCAGGGGCCGGAGCCCCATTTCACCCCGGGCAGGCGCCCATCCCGGATCATGCGGTAGATGGTGCGGCGGGAAAGGGCCAGGATGGCGGCTACTTCATCCGGCCGGAAAAAACGTTTGTGCTGCAGCAAATCCATGATTCCATCTTTTCTGGGGGGTGAGAGTCGTGTCCTCGCCAGCTTACCTCTGCAAGGGCAGGGCCAAAATTCTCTTACCGGATAACCGCAAGAAATAATGGATAAAATGACCTGCCGTTCCTAAAGCCCCCGTAAATCAGGGGTCCATCGGGCCTTTGATTCTAGGGGTTAAGAGAAAGCCCCTGAAATCGTAGTTCCTTTTGGCCGCCAAATTAGCCCCGGGTTCGGGTCCCGATATCGAGGTGCGACCTTTGCAAAAATCCCTCTGCGGGTTTTTGCCTTTTTTTTGGTTTTTTTTGTCGGGGGTACCCCCGGCTGGCGCAACTCATACAGAGCGGCCTCAATCTGCTTGTGGGGGCGGGTCTAAAACCCGTCCTTACCGTTGCCTGTTGATTTGGTTTTGGGACAAATGCGGACATCTCTCCTGTTGGACGACATGAATCTTGAAGGGGCGGTGGGGAAACGGCAAGGAGGTAGGGGCATTGAGGAACCGAGACGAGTTGATGCGGCCCCGGGATGTGGCCCGGCGACTGGCGGTATCCAGGTCCACCGTCTATCGCTGGTTCTGGGAGGGACGGCTCAGGGGGGTCAAGCTCAACAGCGGCACCCTGAGAATCCTGGCCAGCGCGGTGCACGAGAAGCTGGCCGAGGTGGATTAAGGTGGAATTGACTTAATTTTGGTCTTTTTAATCATGGAGCCGCCAGACCGCTTAAGGCCAGCCAGGGTCTGAGAGGCCGCGGCTTCCCACCGTCTGCCGGCAGCTTGCGGCTGCCAGAAAAATGGAGCAAGGCATGAATACCGGGAGAGCGAGGGCAGAGGTAAGAACCCTGGAAGAGAAATTGACCCAATCGGAGTTCCGCCGGGAGGCCGACGAGATGCTGGCGCGGCTCGCCCTGGAAGCGCCGTTTTTTTGGCCGGAAAACGAAGAAAAACAGCAGCAGCGGCTAAAGCGGGCCGCGGCCGACCCCGTCTTTTTCTGCCGCACCTATTTGCCCCATCACTTCTCCCAGGTGTCGGCGCCTTTCCATTATGAGCTGGTAAAGCTTATGGAGCCACCGTCCGGCACGGGCGGCCCCGAAAGCCTGGCCGCAGCAGTGGCCGCCCCCCGGGAGTTCGGCAAGACCACGAGCGCCTTCGGTTACCTGCTGCACCAGATCTGCTTTAAGCGGCGGCGCTTCATTATTATCGGCAGCGACAGCGAGGACCGGGCCAGCGACCTTACCGGCCGCCTAATTATGGAGTTGCTTTACAATCAGAGGCTGCACCAGGATTTCGGCGAGTTGGCGAAGGCCAACCGGCCGGTGGACGACTTTGTCACCGCCAACGGCATCCGGGTGAAGGCCCGGGGCCTGGGCCAGCGCCTCCGGGGCCTGAAGTTTTCTCTGGGGCAGCCATGCCGCCCCGACCTGGTGATCCTGGACGATCTCGAATACGATCCTTACGAAAGAAATGGAAAAAATAAAAAAGGAGCGGCCGACCCGGAGATGGTCCGCCGGATCCTGGACTGGGTGAAGCTGGAGGTCCTGCCCGCCCTGGAGGCCGGGGGCAACCTGTTGATCCTCGGCACCATTCTCAGATGGCAGAGCGCCCTGCAACGGATGCTCACCGCTGATGAGGAACCCTTCCGCCATTTCCGGCGGCGCCTCTACCGGGCGGTGCAGGAAGATGGCAGCTCCCTCTGGGAGGCCCGCTATCCCGCCGACCGCCTCAAGCTCCAGAAGCGTTTCCTGGGCGTGGCCGCCTTCAACCGGGAGAAGATGAACGAACCGCTGCCGGAGCCGGGATTGTTCCGGGAAGAGTGGATCCATTACTACCATCCGGATATCCTCAAAGACCGGCAGCTTCTGGTGGCCGGCTTTTTTGAGCCATCTCTTCAGACCGGGGCTGGCGCCGCCCAAAGGGCAGTGGTCACCGTAGGTTGGGACCGGCAGCAGCAGATCTTTTACGTCATGGACGCCTGCATCCGCCGGTCCACCCTGGAGGAGGCCCTGCGCGGCATCTGCCACCGTCACCGCCGCTCTCCCTATGAGATTCTGGGGGTGGCCAATCCGCTCTTTAAGGAGCCGCGGTTCCGGGAGTTTGAGCGTCTGGGCGGGCAGGAGACCGGCCTGCCGCCCCTTCAGGGGGTGGCCCAGCAGGTGGCCGGAGAGAGCCGGGTGGCCGCGCTTTCCCCCCTGCTGGCCCGGGGCCGGCTCCGCTTTATCCGGGGCCACTCGGACCAGGAACTGCTGGTGGAGCAGCTCCTCTATTTTCCCTCCCAGGCCCTGGGCGACCGGGGGCCTTCGGCCCTGGCCGGGGCCGTCGCCCTGGCCCAGGAACCTGGGCGATTATGTACATCCCAAAGTATTGAGGCTTTCCTTGACATGAAGCTTAAGGGAGGTGTATCTTGAAAAAGGAAATCAAGTTACAGCATCCAGGCAAGGGAGAATACCGCATGATTACCTCCTTTAATGCAGACAATTTTCGATGCTTTAAAAGAATAAGCCTAGATGATTTGCGCACAATAAATATTGTCGTGGGGAGTAATGCCTCTGGCAAAACTGCGCTCTTGGAGGCAATCAGAATTGCTTCCGCAGCAATTCCGGGGGTTGTGTTGATTCTTAACCAATCTCGCGGGATAAACTTTGTTTTGCCACCAAATCCAAGTCGCGAGGTTTTTGAGGCTCCTTGGAGTACAATGTTTTTTAATCAAGATTTTGAGAATACAATTTCATTTAGTTTCACTGATTCAGTGCCAGTAAAAAGGTCGGTAAAAATATTCTTCGATAAAACCAAAGCTTTTACATCTATTCCCTCACCTGGAATCAAAGGTGATACCGGATCATCAAACATAGTTCCACTCAAGTTTGAAAGGAACCAAAACGGGAAGAAGTCCGAAGTTTATGCAACCGTTACTGCACAAGGTTTTCCATTCTTACAAGCATTGCCTGAACTCGGTCCAGCAACTGGATTTTATGCTCACACCCAGACGACCAACTCACAAGAGATAGCAAGATTGTTCTCACAATTGTCTCTCGATGGCAAGGAAAAACCCATTGTTAAGACCATTCAAAAGGTATTTCCATTTATTCAAGATTTAAGTGTTTTATCTCCAGCGGGACAAGTAGCTATTTACGTCTCCCAACTTGATTCATCTATAAAAATACCTGCGACAATGGTTTCTGCTGGGGTAAACAAATTTCTGAGTATAATAATTGGGCTGTTAACTCACCGTCAAAGCGTCGCTTTGGTTGACGAGATTGACAACGGCTTCTATTTCAAAACGTTGCCGGAAATATGGTCTATCCTTCTGCGTTTAACTAAGGAATCCGAGGCTCAAATCTTTGCCTCTACGCACAGTTGGGAATGTTTGAAAGCGGCCGTGCCGACAATACATGAAGATGTAAATGCTTTTACACTCATAAGAACATCCAAGGATGTTGCTGGGTGTACTGCCGAGGTGGTCCGCGGGATAGATGTTGTTTCTGCGATCGAAGCAAATATTGAAGTGCGGTAAATATGTTATGGCCATTCAGATTGAAAACCCATGGGCGATTATATGCGAAGGACCTGCTGACAAAGCATTCTTTATGAGATTAATTCAGGAACGCAGATCGCCCAACTTCGATATTATAGCGGGAAAAGGGCGTGGCCATTTTTCTGAAATGCTAAGAGGTCTTAGAGGCAGCACGCAAGCAAGAAATTTAAATGCAATATTAATAGTTTCAGATAACGATGATGACCCCGCCCGCTCATTCGGCGAAGTTCAAAACCAAATTCAAATCGCTACAGGCTATCCAGTACCAGAGAATCCGATGCAAATTGCCAGAGCCGAGGGGCAACCGGCAATCATGATAATGATGGTGCCCTGGATAGGTACTCCCGGTTGCCTTGAAACCCTATTGAGGATGATTTGGCAGCGTGAGCAAGAGCCAGTAGGCGTGTGTGTCGATGAGTTTTTAAGATGTACAAAAGTAACAGAATGGGCTATTCAAAAACGTGACAAAGCAGCGATTCAATGTTTCATCGCTGGTTCCAATCATGAAGACCCCAATAAGAGTCTAAGATACCTTCTTGAAAGCGCAAATAACCCCCTTCCCATGCATGCTCCTGAATTAGATAACATCGCTAGTGCACTCCAGAATTTTGGGGCGATAGTCGCAGGTTAAATTTTTGTTGACTACCATCTGCCAGAATCTCCCCAGCCTTGACGCTTCCCGGTTTTTTTGATAGTCCTGTTCAGCTAATGGAACAGGTGCGCCCATGAATCTCTTGGACCTGGGGATCTTGATCCTGCTCGGGTTGGTTACCGTCCGGGGATATTACCGGGGCCTGTTCCAGGAGCTGGCGGTGGTGGTGGGGTTGGCCGCGGGAGTGGTGGCCGCCGCCCACACCTACATGCGGCTGTCGGAAATCCTGTCGCGCTGGATCTCCGAACCCCAGTATGCCCGCATCGTCGCCTTTGTCATCATCCTGGTGGCGGTCTATTGGCTCACCTTGCTGGCGGCCCATGCCCTCCAGCGCCTATTATACCACCTCCACCTCGATTTTTTCGAGCGTCTGATGGGGGCCCTGTTTGCCCTGGTTAAGGGGGCGGTGGTCATCGGCTTCGGCTTGATGGCTCTCGCCCTGCTCCTGCCCCGGGATTCCCGGCTCCTCCAGGAATCCCGCACCGCCCCGGAACTCACCCATATCAGCCGCCAGACCCTGGAATTGCTGCCCCCGAGTTTTAAAAAGAGGGTCCTGGACGACCTGCAGCACTGGCAAGAGCGGTTGGAGGGGAAGAAGCCCGAGGAGACGGCGTAGGGGCGGGGGGCTGAAGGCCCCGCCCGTCGTCGGAACGGCCCAGCGCGCTTAAATAAGGAACTTTTTGAAGATGAACGGGAAAGATGCCGATCCCGGGGCCATGATCAATGAATTTGCCGCCATTGTCCGGCGGCTGCGAGGTCCCGGCGGCTGCCCCTGGGACGCCCTCCAGACCCCGGAGACCCTGAAGACCTACGTTCTGGAAGAGGCCTATGAATTGATCGAGGCCCTGGACAGCGGCGACCCCGAGAAGATCAAGGAGGAGATGGGAGACCTGCTGCTGCACCTGGTCTTCTTAAGCGATCTTTACCAGGAGCGGGGAGACTTCTCCCTGGTGGAGGTGGCGGCCGGGATCTCCGCCAAGATGATCCACCGCCATCCCCATGTCTTCAAGGGTGAAGAGGCCAGAACCCAGGAGGACCTGCGGCGCCTCTGGCAACAGGCCAAGGCTCGAGAGGGCAAAGCGGCCCCGGGCGCCCTGGGTAAGGTGTCGCCGGCGCTGCCCGCCCTGGTTCAGGCCCAGCGCCTGGGGGAAGCCGCGGCTCGCCTGGGCTTCGACTGGCCCCAGGTGCAGGGGGCCTTGGACAAGGTGGAGGAAGAATGGCAGGAGTTCCGCCAGGCCCTCACCGGCCCCGGGCACCTTGCCCGGGAGGAAGAGCTGGGTGATCTCCTTTTTTCCCTGGTGAACGTGGCCCGCTTCCTCAACCTCGATTCCGAGAGGGCGCTCAGGCGCACCATCTACAAGTTCATCAAACGGTTCCACGTGGTGGAGCGCACCCTGGCCAAGGAAGGCAAGACCCCGGAGACCGCCACCCTGGAAGAGATGGAGGCCATCTGGGAGGCCAGCAAGCAGGAGAGGCCCGAGTAAGGACCGCGGCCGGTGAGCAGTGGCTGGTAATGGCCTGGATAATTTTAGATTTAGGGCAGCAATCAGGACTTCAAGCAGCATACCCCATTTCCCCGTGAACTGTTTCACCGCGTCTGCCTAGATATTCAGGACCCTTCTCCCTTTTTATAGATAATTATGATAAATTGAGAGTGGTTAACGTTAACAATTTGATATATATCAGTATTTAATGACATTTCGGGGGAAATGTCGAGGTCTCACTTTCACGAATATAAATAGGGGCTTTTTGAGAAGAAAAGAGAGGTGGAAGCCGTGAACTTTAACCTGCTCGAAGAGAAGTGGCTCCCTGTCCTATCAAAAAGTGGGTATTTCAGGCGTGAGAGCGTCATTGAAACCCTCAATCATGCGAGGGAAATCCGGTGCATCAGCTTAGCAAGTCCGTTCGACTATTTCGCCGTGCTTCGCTTTATACTTACATTGATTTATTGGAAGGCGGACTTAGCGGGAGAGGTGGAACAGATTCGGAAGTTGTTGCTAGGAGGCAAAAAAATACCGGAGGCGGTGCTCAACGGCATCAAGGACGAAACGCATTGTTTTGACCTTTTCGATGGCGAATCACCATTCCTACAAGACCCTAATGTTAAAGATGTTAAGGAAAAAGCCAAAAAGTCGGTCGGCTCTTTGTTCGCTGAATGCGCTACAGGCACCAATATAGCTCACTTTCATCACGGCGACGATGAGAATATGCGTCTATGCTTAAACTGCGCAACTCTTGGCATGCTCCGTGTGGTTCCTTGGAGCCAAGCAGGTGGCGCCGGACTGACTCCCTCAGTACACAACGCCCCACCAATTATGGTAATCGCCACCGGAGATAACCTGGCAATCACGCTTGGCCTGAACCTCGTACCTCTGAAGGTCGGAGCGGGCGATGCGAAGTGGTCCGGCCATTTTAAGCCAACCGATTCGACCCACTCGATCCCTTATCTCGAAGCGCTCACTTGGAATCCCCGGCGCATCTGTCTTCCCCCACCTCAAACAGGCGCTTGCTGGTATTGCGGTCAAAGCAACGTGCTTACGGTCGGGAAAATTGTCTATATGAAGAATGAATACACCAAAAGGCCATTAGACAAGCAACTGTTTAAATGGCAAGACCCGGCCGCCTTCTATGTCGAAGATTTCAAGACTATTAAGAGCACCAAAGAAAATAAAGCTGCGGACGGTGCTGACCTGCGTCGTTCCCTGGCCAATAACGATTCAATTCCTAAATCGACTGTAGGCGTGGAGAACAGCGACCACGAGCGTTGGATTCTGGTCGTACCATGCACAAATCCCGCCAACAACAAAACCTTTGATCTGAGACAGCTTGAATTGAAAAATCTTGCATCAGAGACGATTCGCTCGACTTTGCCTGATGTCCCACCGCCAATCAGACATGGCCTCGACGGATGGATACAACCCAAGCGGTCTTATCCCCAAGGCATTAAGCGGTTTGTGCTCTCGGCCGAAAGGCTTTTTACTCAGGCAGAATGGGGCGTGCTGTCGAATGCCTCCTTTCGTGAAATGCACGAAGCGCCAGCGGCATTCGACGTATTCAGCGGGTTATATTGGGGACTTCGGGATCAGAAAATCAATGGGCTCCCGTCTCGGAGTGCGGCTTGGTTAGTGCTGAAACTCATGGCCGCCGTACCGACTCAGGCGCGCATCATTGATACAAAAGCCAACTTCAGCCCGCTACAATCGCTGCCGAAACGCCAGATCAATGAGCGTGGCATTACGTCTCTTTACCCATTCTCTTTACCCCGCGGCCCCCGGCTGGAAGCCGCTCTGCGCGACGCACTCGATAACAATATGCGCAAGCGAGATCCGAAGCCGGTCGACTGGATTGGTCTCTGTAATGATTTTGATCAACTGTTCGATTAAAAACTCAAGAAAGGAGAAACTATTATGTTCATTCAGATTCATATGCTCCAAAGCATGCCTCCCGGAAACCTCAACCGTGACGACACCGGGCAACCGAAGAAATGTATCTTTGGAGGCGTAACGCGCGGCCGCATCAGCAGTCAGTGTCTTAAACACAACATCCGCCATTCCATGCATTTCAAAGAGGCATTTGGTGACGATCTCGCGGTAAGAACAACATACTTACCCCGAATGGTAGCCGACGAACTGAAGAAAATAAAACCTGATATTCTCGAGGATGATCTGAACAAAATCAAGGCCGCCCTAGCCAGTAAATTTAAGGCTGAAAAGGGCAAAGGCGAATCAGATGAGGAGGGAGAGAATAAGGAGGGCCAAGAGTCCGGCAGGGGTACCTCTACTACGGATCAGACGGGACAACTGGTATTTTTCCCGCCGCCGTTTGCAAAAGTCATAGCCGACCTTCTCGTAAAATTTAAGAATGAGCATCCAGATGCTTATAATCTTTTCATTGGGGATGGCAAGAAAAAGCTCTCAGACAAAGAAAAGAAAGATCTGAATAAAGAAATCGAGGAACGTTTTATAAAACTTGCTGAAACAGAAAGCAAATCGCTGACGGTGGACATCGGCATGTTCGGAAGAATGACCACCAGCGATCTGGTGGTGAATGTCGAGGCGGCCTGCCAAGTTGCTCACGCTATCGGCACGCACGAGACGATCATCGAGAGCGACTACTTCACGGCGATGGACGACAAAAAGCCGGAATTCGCCTCGACTCAGACGGAGAGAACAGGTGCCGCCTTCCTCGGCTCCGGCGAGACTGAAACGTTTTTCAATTCAGCCGTCTACTACAAATATTTCAACCTGGACCTCGATGCCTTGAAGAACCATCTTTCATGGAAAGATGAGTCAGTGGCCCAGGCAGCCGGTGTGCTTGTCCGTGCCGCGGCTTGCGTCAATCCCACCGGCAAACAGAACAGCTTTGCCGCGCACGGCGTCCCTGAGCTCATCCTAATCGAAGTGTCAACGGCAAAGTTTCCCATCAGCTATGCCAATGCTTTCCTCAAGCCTGTCAGTGGAAGCGATCTTATGGCCGAATCCGCGCAAGCGCTGCGCGATTATGTCAATACTGTTGCGAAATCCTTCGCGCCGAAAGACCTGGGCCGGGTGCTTCTGGCAGTGGGATCTGCTTCAGTCGACATCAAAGGGGCCAAACAAGTTGACACTCTTGATGATCTTGTCAATTCGGCTATTGGACTCCTCACCAAGGAAGGCTCCTTATGAGCAGCGGCCATAACACCCTTTTCCTGCGTCTGGCAGGTCCCATGCAATCCTGGGGAACATCTTCGCGCTTCCAGTTACGGCGCACAGATATTTATCCAAGTAAATCCGGCGTGCTTGGAATGCTGCTTTGCGCCAGGGGCGTTCGGCGTGAAGATTCAGAGGAAGCGCTTGAACCGCTGAACCGGCTTTTAATGGGGGTGCGCGTCGATCGCAGCGGCAAGCTGGATTGGGATTATCATACCGCCGGAGCCAAGATCGGCATCCGACAAGCACTAGATGGGAAATCCAAGATTACCCAATCGACGAAAGAATACGAAACCTTGCTCTCCCGCCGTCAATATCTCTATGATGCCTCGTTTCTGGTCGCGCTCCAAGGCGATTCGGACATGATCAGTGCTTCCGCCAACGCCTTGCAAAATCCGATTTGGCCCTTGTTTCTCGGTCGAAAGTGCTGCATCCCGGCCGAGCCTGTTTTTGCCGGAACCGGAAGTTTCGACACGCTGACCAACGCCCTTTCATCTATTCCTTGGCAACCAAGGATCGTCGCCATTGACCGTTTCGATAACAGAGCGCCCCGGATATCGCTCGACATCTACATAGAACATTCACCGGGATCGGAGATGCCCATAGGCGCTCGGATTGTCCACGATGTCCCCCGCAAATTCGGTTTCTTTAACTATTATCCACGATTGGTTATCAAAGATCAGGTCACGGCGCCGGTGGGAGAGACAATCCAAAAGTTACAGCCGTACACGCGTCGAGGTGATCCTTATAGTAAACATTTTAAGGAAGTCGCAAGACCGAGTCGTCTAAAACTCGACAATTATCTCTGCGTTTTTTGCAAGTTACCCGCTACGGAGGTGCATCATGTGAGCTATGAAAACGCCGGACAAGAAACCGACTCCGATCTCCGCTCATTATGCGAGATATGTCACGATGCCTGCACCATGTTGGAATATGGCCACAATACGAGAACGCATAGGGTAGACCCTTCAGACCCGGCCCTACGCCTGAAGATACTCCATCAAATCCAGCGCCTTCTCCAAGAACGGCGCTCTGGGCAACGGCGCCAAGTGTTACGAACTGTGCGAAAGGAGTTATAAATGTTCCTTTCCCGTCTTATAATTGACACGGGTGGCAACCCTGATCGCCCCAGACCAGGGCGCTTGTGGCTGCGAAACCTCTACCAGGTCCATCAGCGCCTCTGTATGGCGTTTCCGTCCGATTCCCGAAAATCCGAAGACCCCGACTTCCTCAAACCTTTCAAACCGGAAGACTTCGGCATCAAACAGGTTCATGTAACCCGCCAGGCGGATTCCGGCTTTCTCTTCCGCATCGATCCCCGGCCCGGCGGGCGGGCCATGATTCTCGTCCAATCCGCCGCCTGGCCCGATTGGGACTACGCCTTTCACAATGCCAGTTTTTTGGCGGCTTGCGAGGTGAAGACATACGATCCTTGTTTCGTAAAGGGACAGTCTCTTCGCTTCCGCCTCCTGGCGAATCCTACAAAGAAAGTCGAGACGATAAAGAAAGAAGAGCGGCAGAATTACACCAAAGAGGAGCTTAAGGCAATAAAAGGGCGCCATGGCAAGCGCCTTCCTGTGCCATGCGCCACAGAGATCGAAGATTGGCGCCTCAAGAATCCCGGCCAAGATGCTCGCATTTTTATAGACTCCCAACTTTTCGACTGGCTTGCTAGCCGGGGGGTAGCAGCGGGGTTCTCTGTCAAAAAAGAATCCACCACCATTCAGTCGGGCTATATCTATTGGCATAAGAAAAAGACCCAGGACGATAAAGGGCAGCGTCTGCGCACCGTCCGTTACGACGGTATTCTCGAGGTCACCGACCCCGCGCGTATTCGGGAAACTGTTATCCACGGCCTTGGGCCTGGCAAGGCCTTCGGCTTCGGCCTTCTTTCGCTGGCGCCCAGCCAAAACTCACCGCCTGCGGGAGCGACATGAGAATCAAAGACCTGCATATTCTCCCCAAATTCCGGGACGCCTGGAGCTACCTTTACCTGGAGCATTGCAAGATTGAACAGGAGGCCCGGGCCGTCGCCGTTTGGGACGCCCGCGGCAAGGTGCCGGTGCCCTGCGCCAGCCTGGCCCTGCTCCTGCTGGGGCCGGGAACCTCTATTACCCACGCCGCGGTGGCCGCCCTGGCCGACAATGGCTGCCTGGTCTACTGGGTGGGGGAAGGCGGCGTGCGCTTCTACTCGCACGGCCAGGGCCTGACCCGCAGCGCCGACAACCTGCAGCACCAGGCCCGCCTCTGGGCTGACCCGGCTCTAAGGCTCCAGGTAGTCTTGCGAATGTACCACAGGCGCTTCCCGGAGCCCTTGCCGGATAATCTCACCCTGGAGCAGATCCGGGGCAATGAGGGAGTTCGGGTGCGGGAGGCTTACGCCCGGGCTTCCCGGGAGAGCGGCGTTCCCTGGCAAGGGCGGGCCTACCGGCGAGACGCCTGGGACGCGGCCGACCCGGTGAACAGAGCCCTTTCGGCGGCTAATAGCTGTCTCTATGGCATCTGCCAGGCCGGTATCCAGGCTGTGGGTTTGTCTCCGGCCCTGGGGTTCATCCACACCGGCAAGATGCTCTCCTTTGTCTACGATGTCGCCGATCTCTATAAGACCAGGGTCTCGATTCCCATAGCCTTCGGCGAGACGGCCCGGGGCGAAGAAAAACTGGAGACGCGGGTGCGCCAGGCTTGCCGGGACGCCTTTAATGAGCAGAGTCTCCTGAAGCAGATCGTTCTGGATTTGGAGTTCTCCCTGGACCTCAAGCACAAGGCTGGCATCGCCCCTGCGGCCGATTTTGATGGCGATGCGGCCCTCCCCGGTGACCTCTGGGATCCGGACGCCGGCAGCCTGGCCGGCGGCCAAAATTTCGGAGTGCCGGAACCGGAGGAAGAAGACGATGGTGGTCCTGATTCTTGAGCGGGTACCCGTGGAGCTTCGCGGGGAATTAACCCGGTGGCTGCTGGAACCAAAGTCTGGGGTATTCGTGGGCAGCGTCTCGGGGATGGTGCGGGACCTGCTGTGGGAGAAGGTTTGCCAGGAGGCCCGGGGCGGCGGCTGCACCATGATCTACACCTCCAACCGGGAGCAGGGGTTTGCCATCCGCATGCACGGAGACCCGACCCGGCAGGTGGAAGACTTCGAGGGCCTTTTTCTGATTCGGGTGCCGTAGAGCGCGACTTTGAGAAGGGTTGTCCCCACGCCCGTGGGGGTGAACCGGCTGATGCCACGCCGGAAGAAGTCGCCGCGTCGTTGTCCCCACGCCCGTGGGGGTGAACCGTCCCGGTGGCGGACTATGGTCTGGCCGGGGCGGTTGTCCCCACGCCCGTGGGGGTGAACCGTTATTGATGAGGGATCTTTTGGCGCTAGTGTAGTTGTCCCCACGCCCGTGGGGGTGAACCGGTGGGCGCCGACGCCTTCTTCTACGAGGTGGCGTTGTCCCCACGCCCGTGGGGGTGAACCGGTTCCAGGTTGAAACCTTGATGCTGAAACGAAGTTGTCCCCACGCCCGTGGGGGTGAACCGCCCTTCAGGGTGCGCATCCGGAAGATGCGCCCGTTGTCCCCACGCCCGTGGGGGTGAACCGTTGTCAAACGGGATAAGTCCCCAGGCTGTAAAGTTGTCCCCACGCCCGTGGGGGTGAACCGGTGCGGCAGGCGCGCTGGATATCGGTGAGGGAGTTGTCCCCACGCCCGTGGGGGTGAACCGCACATCGCCAACTGGCTCTATCCCCGCTGGGAGTTGTCCCCACGCCCGTGGGGGTGAACCGAACCAGTTTTATGCTGTGGCGATTTGGTCAAAGTTGTCCCCACGCCCGTGGGGGTGAACCGCTGGACGCGGCCACGCTCGCCAAATTGGAGCCGTTGTCCCCACGCCCGTGGGGGTGAACCGGTGGGCCGCTTGGTTATGCTGGCGATGGCCGGGTTGTCCCCACGCCCGTGGGGGTGAACCGCCCACCAGCGGCGTCACCAACTGATCGTGGAGGTTGTCCCCACGCCCGTGGGGGTGAACCGCAGCTCGCCGACCAGGCCGAGCGCATCCGGGAGTTGTCCCCACGCCCGTGGGGGTGAACCGGCCACCTGCGCCATCCGGGCCGTGGAGCGCCAGTTGTCCCCACGCCCGTGGGGGTGAACCGCGCACCATCGTCGCCGACCTGGAGTGGATCCAGTTGTCCCCACGCCCGTGGGGGTGAACCGCCGGTGCCCACCATCGTCGACCGCAAGACCGTGTTGTCCCCACGCCCGTGGGGGTGAACCGCGCTGGTGGGAGAACAAGATCGAGTCCTGGTAGTTGTCCCCACGCCCGTGGGGGTGAACCGATTACCCCATGTCAAGCAAAATTTTTAGGGAAGTTGTCCCCACGCCCGTGGGGGTGAACCGGCCTACGTCCTCTCCATGTACCAGGTCCTGGAGTTGTCCCCACGCCCGTGGGGGTGAACCGACCGAGGCCCCGTTGACCAACCCGGAGGTTGAGTTGTCCCCACGCCCGTGGGGGTGAACCGATCGGCGGCATGGAAGAATTCGTGGGCCGGATGTTGTCCCCACGCCCGTGGGGGTGAACCGGAGCAGATCTTGACCAAGCTTTGGCAGTCCCTGTTGTCCCCACGCCCGTGGGGGTGAACCGAGCGCCCCCCCAGCAAAGATCGCGCCAAGCCCGTTGTCCCCACGCCCGTGGGGGTGAACCGGCCACCTCAGCGGCCAGGCGTAGGGCAAATACGTTGTCCCCACGCCCGTGGGGGTGAACCGGGCCAGGTTCGGTTGAGGATGGGGTCGCATTTGTTGTCCCCACGCCCGTGGGGGTGAACCGATAATTACGCTCATAATCTTCATACTCATCTTGTTGTCCCCACGCCCGTGGGGGTGAACCGGCCACGCAGATGGGCCTAACCTCCAAGGCCATGTTGTCCCCACGCCCGTGGGGGTGAACCGGGTTCGGCTATCCCAAGGGTAATTGGCGCTGCGTTGTCCCCACGCCCGTGGGGGTGAACCGATAGCGCGGTGGCCCTGGCTATCAAGATGCTCGTTGTCCCCACGCCCGTGGGGGTGAACCGTGTGGCGCAGTGAGTATAAGGGCCGGTCCTGGGTTGTCCCCACGCCCGTGGGGGTGAACCGTTGCTTCACACCTTGCCGCAGCGTCGGATAACGTTGTCCCCACGCCCGTGGGGGTGAACCGGAAAATGCCTGTAGGGACGCCGTGGCGTGGGCGTTGTCCCCACGCCCGTGGGGGTGAACCGTAAGGATAAAAATGTAGCTTTGCCCGTTGTTAGTTGTCCCCACGCCCGTGGGGGTGAACCGGAATGGGACGATCCCAAGACCGGCCCGGCCCTGTTGTCCCCACGCCCGTGGGGGTGAACCGCTATCATACTCCAACAAGTTCATTACTGGACCGTTGTCCCCACGCCCGTGGGGGTGAACCGAACCGGCCCAAAAACTGGCCAAGACGGCTAAAGTTGTCCCCACGCCCGTGGGGGTGAACCGGAAAACCCCTGAGCCCTGGGGATTCCATAACTGGTTGTCCCCACGCCCGTGGGGGTGAACCGATGGACATAGTGACGGCGTTTCTGTCTAAGTTGTTGTCCCCACGCCCGTGGGGGTGAACCGTTGATTCTGATTCTCATTATCTCCCTGGCCCTGTTGTCCCCACGCCCGTGGGGGTGAACCGAAAACCCTGACAGAGATTAACGAGGTAGAAATGTTGTCCCCACGCCCGTGGGGGTGAACCGCCAGGGCGCGTAGAAGTCTCTCAACCTTGGTAGTTGTCCCCACGCCCGTGGGGGTGAACCGAAAACAGGAAGCGACACGGGCCGAGGTGGGGAGTTGTCCCCACGCCCGTGGGGGTGAACCGGTGTTAAATTGGATCACGGCACAATAACTATCGTTGTCCCCACGCCCGTGGGGGTGAACCGGCTTCCTACCAGGCCGAAAAGAGCGCCCAGCAGTTGTCCCCACGCCCGTGGGGGTGAACCGACAACTTTCCCAGGCAAACAGCGGCAAGCCCCGTTGTCCCCGCGCCCGTGGGGGTGAACCGCAGTCTCTTTTGGCCTGACTGACCCTGAGCTCATCCCTCCCGGGCCCTGCTTGCCAAGGTCTCGCAATAATGATAAATATATAAAGTTTAAGGGATTATGCCGAGATGAAAGCCAACCGGCCCCTGGGAGCAAGCGTCAAGGAAAGAGGCTGAGAGGCTGATGCAAACAAAGAGCGCTCCCACTCCGGAACAACTCAGGCAATCTCGCAAGCGCCGGCGGGAACGATTCCTCATCGCCCTCACCCTGGCGCTGGTAGTGGCCATCACCACCGTGGAAGTGCGCCTGGTGCACCAGGGCGGCCAACCGGTGACCGGCAGTCTCCTGGCCTTCGGCCTGCTGAACATCAACGCCTTTCTGCTGCTGCTCTTCACCTTTCTCATCTTCCGCCACCTGGCCAAACTCTTCCTGGAGCGGCGCCGCAAGGTCTTCGGCTCCCGGCTGCGCACCCGCCTGGTCCTCACCTTCATCAGCCTCACCCTGCTTCCCACCCTGTTTCTCATTTTCATGGCCTGGCAGCTCCTCTCCAGCCAGGTGAACTACTCCTGGGACCGGCAGGTGGAGGAGTCCCTGGACAAGGCCGTCGATCTGACCCGCACCTTCTCCGTGGAGGTGGAGGACAACCTCAAGGCCTATGGCCGCAGGTTTACCGGGGAATTGCAGGAAAGTGGCGCTTTGGCCCGGGGGGATCGAGATTATCTTCGATCCTTCGTGCAGCAGCGCCGTGCCGATTATGACCTTAGCGGCCTGGAGGTCCTGGACCGCCAGGGGGCGCCGCTGGCTGCCAGCTATGCTCCCCAACTGCGGGGGGCCCCGGAACTGCCGCGCCCGGCCCCCGGGGAGCTAAAGGCGACGGCGGAGACGGTGCTGCGCCAGAAGGTCGGTACACAGGAACTCCTGAGCTTCCTGACGCCGGTGACCGACGCCGCCGGCCAGATCCAAGGCTACCTGCTGGTGCGCCAGACCATTCCCGAAACCCACCTGCTGCGGGTCGCCGCCGCGGAACGCAGCCTTCAGGAGCTGCGCCAGCGCCTCTTGCAATTCAGCCCGCTGAAGGTGAGCCATTACCTGGGCCTGATCATCGTCACCTTAATTACCCTGATGGCCGCCATCTGGCTGGGGTTTTACATGGCCCGGGAGTTAACCACCCCCATCCGGGAACTGGCCGAGGGCGCCCTGAAGGTGGCGGGAGGGGACTACGACTTCCAGATTCCCCAGGAGGGGCGGGATGAAATCGCCTTTCTGGTGCAATCCTTCAACAAGATGACCCAGGACCTGCAGCAGGGTAAGGCGCAGTTGGCCGCGGCCTACGAGCAGTTGAGCGTATCCCACGGACTCATCTCCTACCAGAAGCGGGACATGGAGATCCTGCTCAAAAACGTGGCCGCGGGGGTCATCGCCCTGGACGCCGCGGGCAAGGTCACCATGATCAACGACTCCGCCGCCCAGATGTTGCGCCTGAACAGGGAGGAGGTGTTGGGCCGGGAGGCCCGGGTGCTGCTGCCCCCGGCTGCCTACCAGCGCATGGTCGAGGTGGTGGCCGCAGCCCGCGCCGCCTCCCGGGGCACGGTGGAGAAGTCCCTGCATCTGATCCTGCCCAACCAGACCCTTTATCTGTTGCTCAAGACCACAGTGCTCAAGGATGAAGCCGGCCGCGACCTGGGAGTGGTCATAGTCTTCGAAGACCTGACGGACCTGGAGCGGGCCCAGCGGCTGGCGGCCTGGCGGGAGGTGGCTCGCCGGATTGCCCATGAAGTGAAGAATCCCCTGACCCCCCTCAAGCTGGCGGCCCAGCGCTTGCAGCGGCGCTACGCCGACCGCCTCGGGGAGGACGGCCTGGTCTTCCAGGAATGCACCCAGATCATCGTCAAGCAGGTGGAGGAACTCCAGAGCCTGGTAGATAACTTTGCCCGCTTCGCCCGCCTGCCCCAACTGACCCTGGCCCCCCAGGATTTTAACGCCCTGGTCCAGGAGACCCTGCTCCTCTATCAGGAATTGCAGCCCCGGGTGGCCCTGGAATTCCACCCCGACCCCCAGTTGCCCCCCGTGCTCCTGGACCGCGAGCAGGTCAAGAGGCTGCTCCTCAATTTACTGGATAACGCCCTGGCCTCCATTGACGGGGGCGGGACTATCATGGTCGCCATCCGCAGAACCCCGGCCGACGGCAGGGTGGAACTGAGCGTGGCCGACTCCGGCAAGGGTGTCCCGAACCGTGACAAGGTGCGGATCTTTGAGCCCTACTTCTCCACCAAGCGGGGCGGCACCGGTTTGGGTCTGGCCATCGTCAATTCCATCGTGGCCGAGCACCAGGGCCATATCCGGGTGGAAGACAACGTCCCCCAGGGGACCAAATTCATCATCGATTTTCCGATGCACAGGGCCGATTATGCCGGGAACCTTGCTGGTAGTTGACGACGAGCCTCAGATTCTGCGCGCCGTGTCGGGGCTCTTGCAAGACGAGGGCTTCGAGGTGCTCACCGCTCCGGACGGCGAAACCGCGCTCAAGATGGTGGCGGCCGAGGCCCCCGATCTGGTCCTCCTCGATATTGCTCTTCCAGGCCTGGACGGCCTGGAGGCGCTTACCGAGCTGAAAAGGCAGCACCCCCTGCTGCCGGTGATTATGGTCTCCGCCTACGGCTCGGTGGAGAACGCCGTCAAGGCCACCCGTCTGGGGGCCTTCGATTTCATCGAAAAGCCCCCCAACGCCGACAAGATCCTGCTATCGGTGCGCAACGCCCTGGAGTGGGCCCGGCTCGCCGAAGAGAACCGGCGCCTGCGGCAACAGCGGGCCCCGGTCAAGGAGATCATCGGTGCAAGCGCCGCCATCAGCCGTCTTCGAGAAAAATTGGCCCTGGTGGCCCCCACCAACGCCGCGGTGCTCATCAGCGGCGACAACGGCACCGGCAAGGAGCTGGTGGCCCGGGCCCTGCATGCCTTCAGCCGCCGCGCCCACCAGCCCCTGGTGGAGGTGAACTGCGCCGCCATTCCCGAAGACCTCATCGAAAGCGAGCTTTTCGGCCACGAAAAGGGGGCCTTCACCGGGGCCTCCAGCCAGCACCGGGGCAAGTTCGACCTGGCCCATGAAGGCACCCTGTTCCTGGATGAGATCGGCGATATGAGCCTGAAGACCCAGGCCAAGATTCTGCGTATCCTGGAGGAGCAGCGCTTCGAGCGGGTAGGGGGGGGCCGGCCCATCCAGGTGGACGTGCGGGTGCTGGCCGCCACCAATAAAAACCTGGAAGAGGAGATCATTAAGGGGCGCTTTCGGGAAGACCTCTATCACCGCATCAACGTCATTCCCTTAAGCGTGCCGCCCCTGCGGGAGCGCCGGGAGGACATCCCCCTGCTGGCGGCCCACTTCCTAAAGGAGCTCTCCCAGGAGAACGGCGGCCCGGCCAAGACCTTCACCCCCGCGGCCCTGGAGGCCCTGGCCGCCATGCCCTGGCCGGGGAACGTCCGGGAGCTGAAGAACTTCGTCTTCCGCCTGGCCATCCTCAGCCCCTTCGATCTGGTGGACGTGGGCGATCTGCCCCTGGCCGCCTCCGGGCCGGAGCCGGCGGCCGAATACGGCTTTATCGACCCCTTTCTCCAGGTGCCCTCCTTCCGGGAGGCCCGGGCCCTCTTTGAGAAGCAGTTCTTGCGGCGCAAATTGTCGGAGTGCCAGGGCAACGTCAGCCTGCTGGCGGAGAAGATCGGCCTGGAGCGCTCCCACCTCTACCGGAAACTAAAGGCCTACGGCCTGGAACCCGGGAAGGAAGGGGAGGGATGAACGTCCCTATCTTAATTTTTTACAACAAAAAAGGAAGACGAGACCACAGGCTCGCCTTCCTTTCGTTTTAGCTGATTCTTGCTTTTTCCCTTACCCTTTTCCCTTTTCCCCCAAGTTTTTAAATCTGGCCGCCCACCTCCGCCAGGGTCTGGAAGTAGATGCGGCGGATGCCCGGAAGACGCTTCCGGAAGCAGAGGCCCAGTTCCATACAGGCGGTGTAGAAGGAGGCGGGGCTGAATTCCAGGGCCAGGAGCCGGGCCATGGTCTCCTGAGCCAGTTCCTGGGGCAGCTCCTTCATTTTCTGGGCCGCGTCTCCCAGGCCCTGCCACATGGGCAGCAGCACCAGGTCGGCCTTGGCCTGCAGCCGGACAATTTCGCCCTTGACCGCGGCCAGGGGGCCGGTCCCCTCCAGAACCTCGCCACCATCCTGCACCACCTCCACCCCCAGGTGTTTCAAAAATTTCAGGAGGAATTCCCGGGGACGGCTCTCCCAGGGGCCGAGGTTCCAGATGGCCGCGGGGATGCCCACCCGGGGCAGTTGGTGGCCGCTGGGGCGCCAGTGACGCAGTTGCCGGGCCCTGGTAAACAATCGCCCCTTGAGATCCTGGAAGTAGCGGCTCTTCCGGGAGTTGGATTTCCACAAGAGGAAGCGGGCGTAGGCCTTGAGCTTGGCGTAAAACAGGTCCATGGTGATGAGACGCCTGACCACCGAGGGCCAGGAGTAAAACTTCTTCATGGCCCGGTTGGTCTCCATCTGCAGCTCGAAGGGAGAGAACTGGCGGGGCTGGAATACGGTGTGGTGGCCGTCGTACTGGCTCCAGTCCCGGCAGATGATCCGGTTTTGCGCCTCCATCTCCTCGTAGAAGGGGGTGCCGGGTATCGGCGTCAGGATCAGGTATTGCAAGGAGTCCAGGTCCATCTGCCGCGAGATCTTGACGGTGTCCCGGATCACCTGGTAATGGTCCTCTTCGGCCCCAAAGACGAACATGCCGTGGACATTGATGCCGAAACGGTGAAAATTGGCCACCGCCTCCTTGATCCCCTCCACCGTCTGGGATTTGTTGTAGGCCTTCAAGGTAGCCGGGTTGATGGATTCCAGGCCCACGAAGACCGCGAAGCAGCCGCTCTTGGCCATGAGATCCAGGAGTTCCGGGTCCCCGGCCGCCTCCACCCGCACCTGGGCGCTCCATTCGATCTTCAGATTTTCTTGAAGGAGGCGCTCGCACAATTCCTTGGTGCGGCCCCGGTTGGCCGTAAAATTGTCGTCACAGAAGAAGACGTGCTTGCCCTGGGCGCCGTTTTGCCGGATCTCCTCCATGGTGCGGTCCACCGAGTGGGTGCGGTATTTGCGGCCGAACATTTGGATCACCGAGCAGAAGCTGCAATTGAAGGGGCAGCCGCGGGAGGTGGAGATGGAGACGACGGGCAGGCGCCGCCGGGACTTTTTGCCGTGGATCAGGCCATAATCGGGAATGGGTAAGGAATCGAGGTCCTCCACCATGGGGCGCCAGGGATTCTGGCGGATGGCGTCCCCGTTGCGAAAGCAGAGGTTCTGAATGGCGCTCGGGTCGCCGCCGTTTTCCAAGGCGGCCACCAGTTCCGGCAAAGCCCCTTCGCCCTCGCCGCAGATGACGTAGTCCGCGTGTTCCAGCCCTTCCAGGGGCAGAAAACTGGGATGGGCCCCGCCCAGGACCACCGGCGTGCCGCGGCCCCGGTAAAAATCCGCCAACTCATAGGCCCGGGGGGCGGTGGAGGAGATGCTGGAGATGCAGACCAGGTCCGGTTGGAAAGCGAGGGTCCGGTAGTCCGGGGTGGCCATGTCCTCGACCACCACCTTGACCTCCCGGCCCTGGCGCTTAAGGATGGTGCCCAGGAGCAGCGAACCCAGGCGGGGAATGGCCACCCGGCTGAAGATGTGCTCCCTGGGAGCCCGGGGTTCTATGAAGAGAATCTTGTTCATGCGACGCGCCATGGGCATCTCCTAAATGAGCCATTATCCAGGAACAGCCGGTAAATCGAGAACTCACGCCAGACCGTCCCGCGGCGGTCAGCCGCCGGGGCGATTGGCTTGGGGACCGGAATGAACTGACTCTATAGCGGGAATGTAAAGGGAAACGGGGGCAAAGTCAATCGAATCTTCGCTGCTAGCGAGATCTTAACACGTAAAGCAGATTCCCCGGCGGGGGAATCTGCTCTGAATTTTTATGCTCTTATGGGAAAGAAGGAGTTGGCCTAGACGCAACCGGTGGGTTTCGCCAATCCCGCCATCTTACAAGCGCCTTTGCCCGGTCCGGAGGGAAACAACTCATAAATATGTTTCAGTTTGAAACCCGTCACCTTGGAAAGGATCCTAACCATGGGGGCGATGCCGTTCTTCTTGTAGTAATCCTGGAGCATGTGGATAACCTTCCAATGCTCCTCGTTGAGTTCACTGATGCCTTCGGAATCCTTCACGTAATCCACCCATTCCTGGGACCATTGGTCCAGGTTTTCCAGGAAGCCGTCTTCGTCTACCGAGAAAGTCTTCCCCTCGAACTCAATTGTTGCCATGCCGGGATATCCTCCTTCAATATTTGGTCCACGGGTTTTTGGGTTTCAAAATATGCGATTGTGAAAATTTTGTCAAGCAATAAAAATTGCTAACCCGGTCTTCATCCTTCAGAAATCTTGGAACCTGATAATTTAGCGGCGGCTCTCCGGCTTAGGGGGCCGCCCCCGGTTTCCGGGCGCCCTTCCTTCACCGGCCCCCGGGGCCCGGGAAGATCTTCCCCGGGTTCATGATGTCATTGGGGTCGAAGGCCCGCTTCAGGCGCTGCTCAAGGGCAATAGCCGCATGGGAAAGCTCCATCCCCAGGTACGGGGCCTTGGTGAGGCCGATACCGTGCTCCCCCGAGAGGGTGCCGCGCAGTTCCCGCACCAGGTGAAAGATGTCCTCCACGGCGGCCCCCACCGCTTGCCGCTCCCGGTCGATCTTGCGGTCATAGAGGACATTGACGTGGATATTGCCGTCCCCGGCGTGACCGTAACAGGGGATGATCAGGCCCCGCCGCCGGGAAATTTTTTGCAGGCCGGCGATCAAGTCCGGAATGGCGCTGAGGGGCACCACCACGTCTTCACTCACCTTTTGGGGCTTCACCTTGAGGATGGCCGGCGAGATGACCTGGCGAGCCTTCCAGAGTTCATCAGCTTCGGCGGCGCTTTGGGCCCGGAGGACAGGCCGGGCGCCCTGTTCCTCACAGAAGCGGGCGATGCCGGCGGCCCGCTCCTCCACGTCATGAGGGTGGCCGTCCACCGCCACCAGCAGCAGGGCCGCGGCTTCAACGGGAACCTCGAAGGGCAGCAGCTCCCGGACGCAGCCCAGGGTCACCGGGTCCAGGAATTCCAGGGCGGTGGGGGCGAGACCGGCGGTGAGGATTTGGATAACCGCCCGGGCGGCGGCCTCCAGGGATTCGAAGCCCGCGGCCAGGGTCTGCCGGGCCGCGGGCTTGGGCACCAGTTTGAGGGTGATGCGGGAGATCACCCCGAGGGTGCCTTCGGAGCCCAAAAACAGCCGGGTGAGGTCGTAGCCCACCACCCCTTTCATGGTGCGGGTGCCGGCATCGATGATTTCGCCGGTGGGCAGGACCACGGTAAGCCCCAGGACGTAGTCCCGGGTGACCCCGTATTGCACCGCCACCGCGCCCCCGGCGCACTCGGCCACGTTGCCGCCGATGGTGCAGAAGTCGGCGCTGGCCGGGTCCGGCGGGTAGTAGAGGCCCTGGGCCGCCACCGCCGCCTTGAATCTCGCCAGGATCACCCCGGGCTCCACCACTGCCACCAGGTCGGCGGGGTCGATCTCCAGGATGCGGTTCAGGCGGGTGAGGACCAGGACCACGCCGCCGGCGATGGGCACGGCGCCGCCGCTGCGGCCGCTGCCCGCCCCCCGGGGAGTGACCGGAAAGCGATGCTCGTTGGCCAGGCGCAGGATTTGGGAGATCTCCGCCGCCGAGCCGGGAAAGACTACGGCCTCAGGCATCCGGGCCTGGTCGGTGGCGTCGTAGGCGTAGGTCCAGCAGTCCTCGGGTGAGGTGAGGAGGTGCTCCGGGCCGACCAGGCCGGCGATCTCTTTAATCAGAGAATAGCGCATGATGGTGGTTTTCGGTTTTCAGTTCTTGGTAAAGAAAATATGGAGCAGGCCCCTCGTCGGTTCTCAGTGTAGGGCGGCCTGCGGCCGCCGATTTTCCTCGGTAGCACAGGCGTCTCGCCTGTGGCCCTTTCTTCTGGTTCCCAAGCTAAACTTGGGAACCAAAAAATTAGGGGGCAAGACAGGCAGAGTGCCTGTCCCACATAAGCGCAGGCTAAAGCCTGCGGCTACCAATAGCTCTCAGTTCATTATAGGGCGGCCTGTGGCCGTCGGTTTTCCCGGTGGCACAGGCTTCCAGCCTGTGGCCTTTCCCCGGCCAGAGGCCGGTGCCGCTAAAAACCCTCCCCCTCCCCAAATCACTCCCCACTCACAACAAATTCTTTTCCGCCAGGCTGAAGTGGCCCTGGCGGCTGATAATCAGGTGGTCGTGCACCGTCAGGTTGAGGGACCGGGAGGCCTGCACCAGGGAACGGGTCAGTTCCAGGTCCGCCCCCGACGGCGTCAGGTTGCCGCTGGGGTGGTTGTGCACCAGGATCAGGCCGCTGGCCTTGTGTTTCAGGGCCAGCTCCAGGACCTTGCGGGGATAGACCACCGTCTGGTTGACGGTGCCCTCCTGGACGATCTCTTCGGCGATGATTTCGTTCTGGCTGTTGAGGAAGATCACCCGGAACTGCTCATCCGGGAGGCCGCCCATGGCGGTGCGGCAGTAGTCCACCAGGGCCGAAAGGGAGGAAATGCGGGGCCGCCCCAGGACCTCTTCCTTCAGATAGTATTCGGCGCAGGCCTTCACCAGCCGGATAAGGGTGGCGGCGTACTCCCGCACCCCCTGGACCTCCAGCAGGGCCTCGGGGGCGGCGTCCAGCACCCGGGTAAAGGAGCCGAAATGCTGGATCAACTGCTTGGCCAGGGGCTTCACGTCGGAATAGGGGATGGAGAAGGTGAGCAGCAGTTCCAGCAGCTCGTAATCCTGCAAGGCCCGGGGGCCGCCCTGGAGAAAGCGGTTCCGCAGGCGCTGCCGGTGCCCGAGATAATGGGGTTTGTCGCTTTTTTTGCCAGGGTCCTGCATCTGCCGGCGGAACCTTTTTTAAAGGGTTGGCTGGATGGGCTGTGCCGATCTTATCTCCGGGATTAACCGATTTTGCCTGAGTCTAGCTCTCTTGGCCCGGTCCGTAGGGGCGGGTTTTAAACCCGCCCCTACAAGCAGCAATCCTGCCTCGGCATTTTTTCCTGTGCCTCGCCTAATAGCTTTTCTAAAGGATTTTTCGATTTTGCGCAAATAGAAAACCGCGCCCCGGCGCCGGGTAAAGAGGGGCAGGGGATTGGCCAGGGAGCCGTATGGCCGTTTCCTACACCTCCACCGCGCGCCTGCAGGCGGTAAAGTAAATAGCCAATCTGATCTCCTCGAGCCGCAGCCCTCTGGCCCGGGCCGCCATCTCCCGGTAGGCCAGGAGCTGCGGCCGGTATTTCACCACTTCCCCTGAGATGAAATCCTCCCAGGCAGCCGGGTCCTCAGGCCGGGAACTCTTGTAATCGAGGAGCCACCAATCCCGGCCGTCGAACACCAGCCGGTCGATCTGGCCCCGGCGCAGGGTGCCCGGGGCGGCCAGGTCCTCCAGGAGCCACTCGCTCACCGCGCCGGGCAGCGAAGGGTCGAGCCGGGGCGCCAGCCAGGGGTCCTGGCGGCAGGCCTGAAGCTCCGCCAGGACTTCCGGGGCCAGGGCGGTGGCGGTTTCCGGAGCCAGGCCCACCTGGCGCAGGGCCGCGGCCAGCCCGGCCAGCCCGGGCAGCTCGCCCCCCCGGGCCAGGGTATCCAGGCCCCGATGGATAATCTCTCCCCGGAGGCGGGGGATTTCCGGATCTTCTCCGTCCGCCGCCGGGGCTGGGGGTTCGTCCGGTCCAGCCTCAGCCAGCCGGGAGGGGTGGATTATCCGATATTGCGGGGTTTCGGGGGTTAAGCTCAGGGCGGGGGGCAGTTTATCGGCCTGGGTGGTTAGCCGCTCCCCCGGGAACGGGGGAGGGAGGTCAGGCGGCAGTTCCACCTGGAGTTCCGGCTGCGGCCAGGTCGCCGCGGCCCCGGCCGGGGGCAGGGCGGCCCGGTAATGATCCAGCAGCCAGGCCAGGGGGCTTTCCGGAGGGATGGCTGGCTCACCACGGCTATTGAGCTTCACGGCGGCGCTGAGGGTGAGGCGCCCCCGGGCCCGGGTCGCCGCCACGTAAAAGACGCGCCGGGCCTCTTCCAGGAGGCGCCGCACCTTCGCATCTTTTAGAAGCAGATACAGGGAATCCTGGCGCTCCTGGGCGTAAGGCCGGGCCAGGGCCAGGCCCTGGACCCGAGCGCCGCCACCCTTCCCGGCAATCTCTTCCAGCAGAAAGGGGGCCAGTTTGTCTTCCCGTTGCAGCGGCTGCCAGTCCAGGAAGGGAATAAATACCCGGGTGAACTCCAACCCCTTGGCGCCATGCACCGTCAGCACCTCCACCGGCGAGTCCTGGGCCTTGGGATCGGGAGGCTGATAGGCCTCCGGCAGGGAGAAGTCGGCCCGGGTGAAGGTGGCCTCGGGCAGGCCGGCCTCCGCCTGGGCCAGGAGTTCCAGGTAGGCCCGGGCGCAGGCCACTCCCAAAGGGCCTTCCCAGGCGGCCACGCCGGGCCAGGCCTCCACCTCGGACATAAAGTCTCCGGCGACTTCCGCCAGGGGCCGGCGTCCCACCCGGTCCAAAGCCGTCATCAGGTTTTTGATAAGATTTGCCAAATCCCCGGGGCATTCAGGGGTCCCGGCGAAGCGCGAGAGCTTCTCCGGCCACAACTCCCCCGGCGCGGTCCCGGCCACCCGGGCCAGCACCTCCAGGGGTTGGGAGGCCCAGGGCCCCCGGAGCAGGGCGGCCCAGGCCAGGTCGTCCTGGGGCCGGGTCAGGGCCCGGGCCAGATTGTGAAGGTGCTGCACCACCAGGCTGTCCTTCGCCAGTTTCAGCCCCTCTTTCACCCGCACATTCAGGCCGGCCGCGGCCAGGGCCTGGAGATAGACCGGCAGGTGGTTGCGGGTGAACAGCAGGATGCCGATGCTCTCATTTTCGGCTAGCTGGGACCAGGCTTCTCCCACCTGCCGGGCCAGCCAGCGAGCCTCCGCCTCCCGGGCGGGAAGGTCGCCGCTGCCGGCAAAGAGGGCCAGCCGCGGGGCCTCCCCTGCCGGGGCCCCGGGGGCGGCCGCGGCGGCGTGGAAGCTCAAGCCGGATACTTTTTCTTGGGCCAGGACGTCGTTAAAAACCGTGTTGGCCCAATGGATCAAGGTCCGGTTGGCCCGGAAGTTGGTGGTGAGCTGGAGCGGTTCCAGGGGAAACCGGAAATCCCCGCAGGAGATGCCCTGGCGGGATTCGGCGAAAATCCAGGGTTTGGCGTCTCGAAAGCCGTAAATCGACTGTTTCGGGTCCCCCACCACGGTCAGGGTGCGGCCCTCCCCGGCCTGCCAGCCGGCCATGATCCGGCACAGCAACTTCATCTGGTTGCGGCTGGTGTCTTGAAATTCATCCACCAACAGGTGCCGCAGCTTGAGGTCCAGGCGCAACAGGAGCTCGCTGACGTCCTGGTCGCCGAGCAACCGCAGGGCAGCCTGCTCCAGGGCGATAAAATCGAGGGCCTGCCTGCGGGCGCAGAGAGCTTCGTAGGCGGCCAACGCCTCCCCCAGGAGAATTACCAGATCCTGGAGGGCCTGGGCCTCCTCCGGCTGGGCGGCGGCGGGTTGCAGTTGGCGGCATTGATCCAGGAGTCGCCCCGAGGCAGGCGGCAGTTCCTGGAACAATTGCGGCCAATGGCTTTTTTGGAAACCGGCAGGGAACCCCAGGCTCTCGCTCAGCCGTTTGCGGGGCTCGCCGCCCTGGGTGAGGAGCAGGCCGCAGATGGCTTGCCAGGCCGGCAGGTCCCCGGGCTCGGTCCCGGGGATCTCCGGGGGGAGCGGCTCCCCCTTGAAAGTTCCGCCCAAATCCTGCCAGAGGCGATGCCAATCCCGGCCCAGGGCTGCGGCTCGGAAGCCGTCCGCCAGGGTTTGCAAAAGCGGCGTCAGCAGCAGCCGGTAACGCTGTTCCAATAAGAGCCGGTAGGCCTCCGGCTGGCTGCTGCGGCGGGCCAGCTCCAGGAAATCCTCCAGGCTGTCCCGGCGGGAGAGCAGGGATAAGAGTTCCCCGGCCAGGCGGGGCCAGTCGTTGTTGAGGCGCACCAGCCGCCGCACCAGGGCCTGGCGCACCGGGTCCCGGGCGGGCCTGGCCGCCAGGCTCCGGCGCAGCTCTTCCAGGGCCTCCTCCCTGAGGAGACGGGTTTCATCATCTTCCAGGAGCCGAAACTCCAGGGAAACTCCGGCCTCCTGGGGCGCCAGCCTCAGTAACTGGGCGCAAAAACTGTGAAAGGTCATGACCGGCAGGCGCTCGGGCGTCAGCAACTCCTGGAGGGCATCCGGCTTGCTGCCGAAGTGCTGCAGGACCTGTTGGGCCAGGTCCACCAGGTGCTCTTCCCAGGGGGTCCCAGGGGGCTTCCCCCTGGACCAGAGGAGCTCCATGACCCGGGCGCGCAGCTCCCCCGCGGCCTTGCGGGTGAAGGTCAGGGCCAGCAACTCCTCCGGGGCCTCCACCCGGGCCAACAGGGTGAGGAAGCGGGCCAGCAGCACCGAGGTCTTGCCCGAACCCGCCGGGGCTTCCAGATGGAAGCTCCTACTGGGGTCCAGGGCCTGATCCCGGGCAGCCTGATCGGAGGGCAGATTTGTCATTAGATCTTCTCGGCTTATGTTAAATGTGAGCTAAATATTAATTTATTAACATGTAATGTTGAATATAAGAACTACTTGTATTATAGTTAGTTCCATCATTTGATACCAATATCTCTGAATGGAAACCTAAATCATCAGTCAATAATCTACCTTTAAAATCTATAATGTGTATTGATACACCTATGGGTATTTTTCTGATATTAGGTAATCCATTCTTTTTGACAAATTCATGTGGGTCAAATGGCTCTACGATTTCATATGACCATAAATCATCAGGCCCTAATGTCTTTGGAAAAATAGGATTTGGTTGGTTATGGGGAGACACCGACATCTGGCCATAATTATCAAATATATTTTTGTAATTATTATTATAATTAATCTCTTCTACATTATATTGGTTTAGTTTTATTAAATCATCATGTAATAATGTCATCAAAATAGCAGATTTTATTATACATTGTTTGTCAGTATCATTGCTAAACACAATTTTATAAGTCAAATAGCCCTTTTTGGTCAAAGAAGATAACTCATGTAATGAAATTATTAATTTTGGGGAAATTTGTTTTTCAGCCTGTATTAAATAATCATTCCCTCTAAACTGGGGGAACAAGCCATGGTTTTTATATTCATTTATAAGTAAATCAACCTGTTCGGGTGACAAATCAGTTTCATGGTAAATATAAACCTGACCTGAAAAGGTTAATCCATCTGATGAAAGGTTTTCTTGCACAATTTCGCTATACTTTGGAATAAGGAGCCTAAAGGCAATAAAGGTATAATCTGATTTTGCCAGATAAATACTTAGGGAAATGGTCTTTGTGGTGAAATCAGGCCATAATATATAATCAACTGTCTGATACATTGACTTAGCTGTACCTTTGGCAATGGTCAAATAAAAATTAGAAGGCGGCTTTGTTGAATCAAAGTCAGAAAGAAATAGCTTGTGTAAATTTATTATTTTTGTATGTTGTATAGTCTTTTTAGCGAGGCGAGGCTTGATAACTAATTCATAAATTATTAACACAAATGAACCGAAAGCAATGGCCAGTCCACCATAGATCATAATATCCAAGATCAATGTTGGAATGTTGGGATAGCGCATCGGGAGTGCCATGCCTGCCACCGATATCCCAAGACCAAAAAGAAGACCGTATAAAGCGATTTTAAAATCAATTCGCATATTTTTAAATTGCACCTAAAGACGGAAAAATTAAACGATTTTTTTCCATTTTCCCCGCTTTCCGGGGCGATTAGCTATCTTGACCTTATGTCAAGAAGTGGATAATCGCCTTTTCAAAGGGTGGGTTAGTCTTCCATTTCCTCCTCAGCCGGGGGGGCGGAGGCGCCGCTAAAACCGCAGAGCAGTGGATAAGGGCAATACTGGCAGGCACCCAAGTCTTTGCCCGCCGGGGCCGGGGTGGGTTGGGGGCGGAAATCTCCGGCCGCCAGGCGCTTCCCCAGGTCTTGCAAACTGGCCACCAGGGCCGCCGCCACCCGGGGCCAGTCTTCGGCCCGCGCCTTAAAATCCTCATGTTTCAGGTGGTTCTTCCGAAGACTTTTGAGCCCGATGAACCCGGCCCGGAGTCCCCGGCGCTCCGGGGGAGTCTCGATCAGGCCGCGCTCCACCGCCAGCAGGTAGCAGGGTAACTGGAATTCCAGCAGCTCATCGAACACCTCTTTGGCATTGGGGAGCTTACCGCTCTTATAGTCCCAGATAACGGCCTCCCGGGTCTCCGGGTGGTAGTCCAGGCGGTCCAGGCGGCCGCTCAGGGCAAAGGGCCAGCCCTCCTCCCGGAGCCCGCTGAAACCCTCTTCCGTTAGCCGCCAGCGCCAGCCCTGCTGGTAGCGCTCCCGTTCCAGGAGGAGCCATTCCCGGAGCAGGCCCGCTCCGCCTGCATCTGTTCCCAGCCAGCGCTCCAGCTCCGCCTGCCAGTGGGGGTCTGGCAAAAGGTCTTTCAGCACCAGGCGCGCCGCGGTGTCCAATACCTTCTGGGCCTGGTCGTGGTCCCAATCATGCTCCTTGAGAATTTCCTTAAATTCCTTGACGAATCGGGCCACCACCTGGTGGAGCCGGTCGCCTCGCTCCCGGGGAGGCAGGCCCGTTTCAATCTCCGGCAGTTCCTTCAGCCTCAGGATGCCCTCCAGCAGAAAGCGGCAGGGACAGCTCAGGGCCGCGGCGGCCTTTCCCACGGAGAGCCGGTCGGGCAGGTTGACGGAGAGCGGGCCGTCGTCATAGCCGGCAAAGGAAGCTCCGCGGCTGTCAAAGGCCGCCCGGATGGCCGGACTCCGCAGCCAGGCCGGATCAGGAAGGCTCAATACCGGCATCTTTTGCGATTCCCAGTCCCCCAGGTACAGTGGGCTGCCGGGCCGCTCCTCGTCTGCGACCACTCCGGGCCGGGTAAGGATCAGGTGCGGAGCGGCGCCCAGCAAGTTGTCGTAAAGCACCCGGGAAAAATCGTGCTGGCTGCGGTAGGTGCCACCCAGGACGACGCCCCTTTCCGCGGCGGTGAGCAGGGGCAGGGGGCGGGGCGGCGGCGGCAAGGCCCCGGAGTTCATCCCCAGGCAAAAGACCTGGGAAAACTCCAGGCCCCGCATCTCCAGGAGGCCCATGACCTGGATGCCGGCCTCCTGAATTCCGGGTCCAGCCAGCTTCGCCTGTTTCGCCCCGTGCTCCAGCCAGCCCAGGAACTCCCCGGCCGTAAGGCGTTGGGAGGCCACGCTGGCGGCCGCCTCCTGCAGCAGGGAATGGAGGCGGCGGAACTGGGCCGTCTCGAACTCATCGCCGGGGGTGAAGTCAAGCTCTTGCCAGACCTGCTCCAGGCGCCGGCGCCACTGGCGGCCGTCGCCGGGGGCCTTGAGGGTGGCCCAGAGGCGGTCCAGCCGGGACCGCACCAGCGCCCCTTCATCAGAATCGGGGATGGCCGCCTTAAAATGAAACCAGCCCCGGTCCAGCCGGCGCTCCCGGAAGACGCGGTCCCAGGATGCGGTCTGGTCCCGGTGGCGGCGAAGTTCGCGGTAAAAGGGGGACAGCAGGAGGGACACCAGGTCTTCCCGGGCTTCCCCGGCGGAGACGAACCGCAAAGGCAGGGTGGCGGCCAGAAAGAGGGGGGTTGCCGAAAGAAGCGGCCCCTGGGAGAAGTTGTAGGCAAAGCCGGCGGCGGTCTGCGCCGGCCCCAGCAACTCGGAGAAGAGCCGCGACAACTGGGGGAGATACTGGTCCAGGTCCGGAGAGGTCACCGCCAGTCGGTGCCAGGGGAGGCCTTCTGGGGAGGCCAGCTCCGCCAAGCGGGCGCCCACCCAGGCCAGCTCCTGGCTCCGGTCGGGGAGGAGCACCGCCTGTTGCACCGCCTGGGGATGGCCCCGCACCAGGTGGTGCGTAACAAGGGTGCGCCGGGCCACGGCGGTCAGGAAGGCGTCCTCCGCCGGGGCCGGGTTCTCCAGGCCCACCACCATGATCCGCTCGGGCAGGGTGATCTTTCCTTCCTGCAACCTGGCCACGAGGAAGGCCGGCAGCTCTGCCGGCGCCAACCAGCCGCCCTCCGCCAGGAGCTGGCTGAAGATCCGGATAACCCGGTTGCGCCAGGCGAACAGAGGGGAATCATCCCCGGCGCCAGCCGGGGGCAAGGGCCTGCCAGGGCGGGCGCCCCTTCCTGCCAGGGCGTGGCGGACCAGAAGATTGTAGGCCTCATCCAGGGCCTGGGCCCAGGAGAGGTCGGCGGCGGTGCCCTCCAAGCCCGGCGCCGCTTCAACGGCCTTAAGCCACAGGGACAGGCGCCGCAAATCGGGAGCCAGCGCCACCTCCGGCCAGACGGCCTGGAAGAGGTCTTGCAACCAGCCCTGGAAGGTCTTCAGGGGCAAAGGTTCCCAGGCCGCGGCGCCGGACTCGAGGCGGGCCTGGCGTTGCCGCTGCCACAACTGCTGGGCCAGCCGCTGGTGCGGCAGCAGCACGAGGGTCCCGGGGCCGGCCTCGGCCAGGAGGTGATCTTGTAAGGCTGCGGCAGAGGGGAAGAAGGGCATAATTGCAAACCGCCAGGCATCTTATGAACGTTGAGCAGAGAGCGGCCAACCCCAAGGCCGGCAAAATGATGGCTGGACTAGGAGCCCTGATAATCAGCGGGTCCCAGGCCTAATCTGCCGTTGAAATCTAGGCTTCCAAATCTTCTTTGATTAACTTAATGGAGTTCTCTTGCTTTTTCCCCTCTCCCCCATCGGGGGAGAGGGCAGGGTGAGGGGGAGTAATCAGTCAGCCACCCCTTCCCCATCCCTCTCCCCTCACAGGGGAGAGGGAGTTTTGGCGCTTCCGGGCTGCCCCCGTCTTCTCTGCTTAAGGCTTGCGGCTACATTTTTCATTTTTCATTCGCCAATCCTTGTCCAATATCTCTGCCGGACACTGCCGGGCTAAGGCCCAGCCGCATCAGAGCCGGTGCGAATTTTTTATTGAGGTTGCGGCGGCGTAGTGGCATTAAAGATCTGCCGCAGTTCCTGGCCCTCCAGAACCTCTTTTTCCAGGAGAATCTTGCCCACCTTTTCCAGGGTGGGCCGCCGTGCCTCCAGGACCTCCCTGGCCCGCTGGTGGGCCCGGTTCACCAGGTCCGCCACCTCCTGGTCGATCTCCTGGGCCGTGGCCTCGCTATAATCCTTGCTGGGGGTCGGCATGATGCCTTCCAGGAACAGGGGCCGCCGCTCCCGCTCGAAGGTGATGGGGCCCAACTTCTCGCTCATGCCATACTCCCGCACCATGGAACGGGCAATGTCCGTGGCCCGGTAGAGATCGTTTTGGGCCCCGGTGGAAATCTCCTGAAAGACCAGTTCCTCAGCAGCCCGGCCTCCCAGCATCACCGCCATGCGGTCTTCCAGTTCGGTCTTGGTCATCAGATAGCGGTCCTCGGTGGGCAACTGCATGGTATAGCCCAGGGCGCCGATGCCCCGGGGGATGATGGAGACCCGGTGCACCTTGTCGGTGGTGGGCAGGGCCTCGGCCACCAGGGCGTGGCCGCTTTCATGGTAGGCGACGATCTCCTTTTCCCGGGGGTTCATGACCCGGTTGCGTTTTTCCAGGCCGGCCACCACCCGGTCGATGGCCTCCTCGAAATCGTCCATCTCCACCGCCGCTTTATTTTTGCGGGCCGCCAGCAGGGCTGCTTCATTGACGATGTTGGCCAAATCCGAGCCCACCATCCCGGGAGTGCGGGCCGCCAGCATCTTGAGATCGACGGTGGGGGAGAGCTTGATCTGCCGGGAATGAATCCGCATGATTTCTTCCCGGCCCATGAGGGAGGGCCGGTCCACCAGGATGTGCCGGTCGAAGCGTCCCGGGCGGATCAGGGCCGGGTCCAGGATCTCCGGGCGGTTGGTGGCCGCCATGATGATCACCCCTTTGCGGGTGTCGAAGCCGTCCATTTCCGAGAGGAGCTGGTTCAGGGTGTTTTCCCGCTCTTCGGGGCCGGCCATGGGGCTTACCCCCCGGGCCTTGCCCACTGCGTCCAGTTCATCGATGAAGATGATGCAGGGGGCCTTCTCCTGGGCGGTGGCGAACAGGTCCCGCACCCGGGCCGCCCCCACCCCCACGAACATCTCCACGAAGTCGGAGCCGGTGAGGCTCAAAAAAGGCACCCCGGCCTCTCCGGCTACGGCCCGGGCCAGCAGGGTCTTGCCGGTTCCCGGCGGTCCCACCAGCAGCACCCCTTTGGGGAGCTTGCCCCCCAGCAACTGAAACTTGGCGGGATTTTTCAGGAATTCGATGATCTCTTTGAGTTCCTCAATGGCTTCATCCACCCCGGCCACATCCTGGAAGGTGACCTTGGTCTCATCCTGGGCGTAAATCTTGGCCCGGCTTTTGCCCACCGCCATCAGGCCGCCGGCGCCGGCGCCGACCTTGCGGAAGAAATAGATCCAGATGCCTACCAGCAGCAAAATCGGCAGTCCCCAGGAGAGGAGGTTGTTGAGCATGGTCCTGTCCGGGGCGGCGCTATACTTGATCCCTTGCTTTTCCAGAATCCCCACCAGGTCCTTATCCTCCACCCGGTTCACGTTGAAGTCGGGTTCCTTGTTGTCAGACAACTTAGCCAGCTTTTGAGGCAGGTCCGGCTCTTTGCGCTCCTTGGCCAATTGCCCGACGCCGGCCGGCAGGAGCTTGCCGGTGATGCTCGCGGGAAAGAGGGTCAGGTCGTTGACTCCCTTGGTTTCCAGCAAATGGCGAAATTCGCTGTAGCTGATCTCCGTGGTCGGTTTGACGCCGCTATAAATTTGAAAAACCAGCAAAATCAGGATGACGGCCAGCAAGTACCAGATGAGATAGCGGGCCGGAGCGCTGGCTTGGGGTTCATCGGCCATGAATACCTCTGGAGGGCGGATTTGCCAAATTTCTCCACATGATTAATATAATATAATGACTGCGCGTTTATTGGCAACATTGATGGAGGCGGGCTTCGCCGCCGGGGAGAGGAAAAATGAGCGGTACTCTACCTAAGAGACCTAAGAGCGTTTGGTGGCTGCTGCTGTTGGCGGGTTGTCTGGCGGCCACCGGGCAAACCGCGGCAGCGGCCGATGCCGGTCCCACCATTGCGGTGGAGGCCGAGGGCGAGGTTGCCGCGGTTCCGGACCTGGCCATGTTGACTGTGGAAGTGGAGACCCGGGCCCCCCAGGCGGAGGCCGCCGCCCAGGAAAACAGCCGCCGGGCCGAGGCCCTGCTGGCTGCCCTGAAGCAGGCCCTGGGCCCCGGCGACCAGGTAAAGACATTGGGTTACCACCTCTCGCCGATTTACGCCCCCCAGGTCAAAAACGGTCCGTTGGAAATCAAGGGCTACCAGGCGGTGCACCGCCTGCAGGTGAAGCTCCAGGGCACGGCCCGCCTGGGGGCGGTCATCGATCTGGCCCTGAAAAACGGCGCTGCCGCGATTAACGGGCCATTTTGGGGATATGCCCACGCCGAGGAACTGCAGCGGCAGGCCGCGGTGGCAGCCCTGGAGCGAGCCCGGCGTCTGGCCGAGGCCCTGGCCCAGTCGCAGGGCCTTAAAATCAAAGGGGTGGAGAAGATCTCCACCGGCATCCGTATCCTGCCTCTGGGGGGTCCGGAGAGGACCATGCGGCTGGCCGCCGCCGCCCCCGTCACTCCCATCGAGGTGGGGGCAGAAGAGATCAAGGCTAGCGTCCAGGTGGTCTTCCTGGTGGAACCTTAGGGGGTTTGGGCTAGCTCTCAAGGATAATTTTGAGAATTACCGGCGTCCGCCTTGCTGGTACTCGCCGCGGTCCCTTTACAACCGGCCTTTATCTGGTTATGATTAATCAATTAACTTTGGGAGGATACCCGTGAACGATTTGAAGGCATCAGTGGAACAAGCGCTGGCCAAGGTCCGCCCCATGCTGCAGCGGGACGGCGGGGATATCGAACTCGTGGAAGTGACCGACGGCATCGCCAAGGTCCGGCTCACCGGCGCCTGCAAAGGTTGCCCCATGTCCCAGATGACCCTGAAGCAGGGGGTGGAAAAGCTCCTGATGAAGGAAGTCCCGGGACTCAAGGAAGTCCAGGCCGTTTAAGGCGGTTGGTCCACTCCCCGGGCAATCCGGCCGCTGAGCCGGAGAAAGTGCGAGCCTGGGGGCAAGCCCCGGGTGGCCCAGGGAGGCGCCGGGCGGACCGGTGCAATTGTGCTTGACACGGCTCCGTGAGCCGGGATAATAACGGCACGTGGGGATGTAGCTCAGCTGGAAGAGCGCCTGCTTCGCATGCAGGAGGTCAGGGGTTCAAGTCCCCTCATCTCCACCAATAATTTCAAATAGTTATCCATTTATCAACCCCCCATAACATCCCGCCGAGTAGGTTCGGTGAGTAGGTTCAAATTTTTGGTCTCCAATCGGTTCATCGCTTGGCGCAGTCCATCGTCCACAGTGTGCAGATAAATTTCGGTAGTGCGAATGGATTTGTGGCGGAGCAGCCGAGACACTGTGGTGATGCCAACTTTTGCCCGATCTGCCAACAGGCTGGCTACATGGTGACGGATGGCGTGGTAGCCATAGGGTCGAACCCCGGCCTGTTTGCAAATGGTGCGAATGAGCCGACGCCGGCAGTAGAATCGGTCACCGGTCATGGGATTGGGAAAGACCCACTCGGCACTTCCCTTTTTCTTCCACAAACCCCATAAGACCTCGTAGAGGTCATCATTCATGGGCAGCATGTCGAAGTGCCAGGAGCCATCTTTGCGCTTCCGGGTCCAAAGGCGCACGGGTGTGTTCGGAGAAATTCACATCGTCCCAGCGGAGGCGTAGAATTTCATCCACCCGAGCAAGGGTGTGGTAGAGGGTTAGAAGAAAGGGACGGTTCGGCCCAGAGGCCAAGAGAATCTTGGTCATTTCTTCAGTGGTGGGGACTTGGCGACGAAACTCCGGTTCCGGCATGCAGTCTATAGGGGAGCAAGGGTTGAAAGCGAGGTAGCCTCTCTTCATCAACCAAGCAAAGAGCGCCGAAAGATCCTTACGATGGCGGTTATAGTTGACATTAGTTGGGCGAGTGCAGAGGTATTTCTCGATGACCTGGGAGGATATGCGATCCAACGGCAAGTCTCAGGTTTGGTTCAGGAACTCTCGATAGACGATGACTTTATATTGGTACGTTTTCTCGGCAAAACAGCGCTGAGCGTAGTCAAGGTAGAGATTTGCAACCTCCCTAAAGCCCATGACGGTTGGGGTCGATGGACGAACAGGTTGCGTCTCTAACCCTTCCCGGTGCTTCACCATTGCCGCCATTGGTCCTTACGATTTCATCAAATTTACGTTCTATAACCAGAAGGCGTGGTTCCGCCGCCCACTCCAGCGACAGGTTAGATGGCGAGTCAAAGGCATTCGGTTATTAGGCCAGCTCATTGCCAATTCGTATCACCTCTCGCACTAGTACATCGAAGTCACCCCGACGGCTGCGATGATTGGTAATTGCGACATGCAGGTACTTCTTGGCTCTGATGCTGACGACAGAGGTCACGGCGATCCCCCGCTCCTGGAGCTCGATCTCGATTTGCTTGTTCAGATCGTCGAGCATGGCGTCGTTGAGGTTCGGTCGGATATAACGGAAGCAAACCACGTTCAGTGAAACCGGCAAAGCCAACTCAAGTTCGGGTGAGGCCTGGACCAGCCGAGCCAGATAATGCGCCTGGTCAATATTTTGTTGAATGAGGCGCCCATACTTCACGGTGCCATGTTCTTTGAACGTCATCCACGCTTTTAGCGCGTAGAAGCCGCGTGACAGTTCAAAACCACAGTCGGTGAGCCACGGCACGTCGATGCCGGTCAAACCGCGATCTCCTTCACCGTGCGCAAGATATTTAGGGGTCAGCGAAAACGCGCCGCGGTGATCGTCAGCGCTTCTGACGAGAACACAGCCGATCGGGTAAGACAAGTACATCCATTTATGCAGATCGAATGCCAACGAATCTGCCCTTTCCAGTCCAGCAACCAAATGTTTTGACATGGGAGCGATAGCTGCCCAGGCACCAAATGCACCATCGACGTGGAACCATAATCCTTCTTCGCCGCAGATGTCTGCGAGACCCTTAAGGTCGTCAATAGCGCCTGTATTGGTCGTTCCGGCGACCCCGACAACACAAATAGGTAAAAATCCGTCATCGCGGTCTTTCTTGATTGCTGCTTTTAGAGCAGCAAGGTTAATCTGCATGGACTCGTTTACAGGTACCAGGCGCAACGAATCGCTCCCGAAGCCGAGCAATTCAACGGCTTTCTGGATCGAGGAGTGAGCCTCTTCCGAACAATAGACGGTCATTTGCTGCAGTGCGCCCCGCATACCCTGGCATCGCAGGTCGAAACCGGCCTTAGCATTACGAGCGACCGCCAATCCGATGAGATTTGAAGCCGAGCAGCCGCTGGTAAGCAGACCGCTGGCATTGATTGGATAGCCAAGCAGGGTCTTGCACCAGTTGAGAATCTGCATCTCGACGTAGTTGTTGCTGAGGTAGGAAAGGGAACCGCTGACAGCATCCGTTGCGGCCGCCAGTAGCTCTGCAAATATCCCCATCACGGTTCCGGTTCCAGCGACCCAACCCCAGAATCGCGGGTGGCTATTGCCTAATTGGTGTGGGAGTATGTACTGGAGGTACTCTTGGTAAACCCCTTCTGATGGCTGGGGGGCAAGCGGGGGTGGCCCCTCGAAGTGTGCTTTTACATAATGCGGCGCATGCTGCCAGACTGGACGATCTCGCAATGACTCCAGATAGTCCAGTGCGTCATCAAGTATGCGATGGCCCAGTGCACGCATCGACTCCCAATCATTCGGGTCAAGTGTTTCTTCCATCAGCACATCGGTGCGCTCCTTCATGATGTTACTCCTCTCAAATGTGCTTGGCGCGACATCTTCCCTGGGGGGAAAGCCTGACGAGTCTGTAGAAAAAGTCCTTTTGACCTTTGCCCCTGTGAGGGGAATGGCCGACGTTCCTTCCTTCTTCGATGCTTGCGGGCCGACTGGGGCGCCCATCAAGTCTTTCATGGAGGCTCTCGGCGGCCACTCGCGAATCCACTTGCCGCCACAGTCAAGAAATAGAATACCCCCCTTTTTTTAGCCAGATTGGTTTCTAAAAGGGAAGATAGCACAGACTTCGCCGGAAAAATAATTTTCTCCAGATTTCTGAGTATACCCCTCTCTTTTTGAGCAGATCCTTCGTAAGTCGGCAAACAGCTTTGGCCTGCACCGCCTGATAGTGTTGCGCAAGAAGAAAAGCCGATGCCACATACACATCCCCCTTCTGGGCATGGTAGCGGGCTATCTGGCGAGAAGCGAAGCTGTATTCAAGAATAGCGGATTGCTTTTGAGACTGTCGAGTCCCCTGGGCACTTCCTCCACGCATGGTTGGGGTGGTGCAAATGAGCAAGGGTTAAAGGAAGGGAAATGGGATCTCCAGGCCCGTGGGGTGCCGGCCCGGAGTCATTCGGCTGTGTCAAATTCCCTCAGGTAGTGGAGATAGGCAATCACTCCCATTGCCCGAGACAACTGAATACCTGCGGGCTTCAAGCCTCACTCTCAGTTCTGCCATTTGCTCCGGCCCAGGATTGTCAGCTGTGCATATAGGTGGCCAAAATGTCCAGTCATGCGTCTTTATACTTTTTCTAATATACTTCCAAATCTTATAGCTTGGCATGAAAGTGAGCGTACAAGTCCATTGCCTATGCCGGGCTAATTTGGGGGTTGAGTTTTCAGTCCGCCTCAAGTATTACCTGGTCAACGCCCGGCGCCTGGCAGCCCTGGGAAGGGAACTGGAACTAGGCTCTTACCTCCTCCTGGGCCAGGGCGAGGAACTAAGTGCCGGCCGAGAGAAGTCCTCCCTGCTGGCCGATGCCTTGGAGGCGGTGGTGGCTGCCGTCTTCCTCGATGGCGGCCTCAAGGCGGCGGCAGCACTGACCCGCCGCTGGTTTGAGCCGCTGCTGGGAAGTCTGGCCGACTCTTTCTGGCAAGACTTCAAGTCCAGGCTGCAGGAACTCATCCATGCCGGCTACAAGGAGTCGCCTGTTTACCGCGTGCTCTCCGAAAGTGGCCCCCAGCCATGCCCCCCAATTCCTGGTGGAGGTGCGCCTGGGGGAGCGCTCCCTGGCCCAGGGCCAGGGCCGCACCAAGAAACAGGCCGAACAGATGGCAGCCAGAGAGGCTCTGGAAACCCTGCTGAAGCCCGCCCGAGACGAGGAGTCTTAATTTCCCGGACGCACCTCTCGAGTAAGGGCGACCCTAAATGGGCAGCCCCCCCAGCCTAGTCGATCTTTTGGAAGAATTTTTTCAAGGCTTTGCACACGGGGCAGGTGTCGGGCGGTTCCCCCTCCACGGTGTGGCCGCAGATGGAGCAGACGAAAATGTCCACTGCTTCCTTGCGCTCCAGATTTGCCAGGGCTTTCTGGAAGAGTTGGGCGTGGACCTTTTCCACTTCGTTGGCAAACTGAAAGCTCCTAAGGGCCTCAGGCTTTGCTTCTGCCTGGGCCGCGGCGATCATGCCCGGATACATCTCCCGGAACTCGGCGGTCTCCCCGGCAATGGCCTCCTTGAGGTTGTCGGCTGTGGCCTGGATGGCCTTCAGGGCCTTGAGGTGATTCAGGGCATGAACCGTTTCTGCGGCCGCTGCGGCCCGGAAAAGCCGGGC